>Ga0073936_10007713_pt1 | contig 13880 bp, 6 predicted proteins | sample AliMusrvi5mmetaG_FD_87041 | JGI IMG/M metagenome (GOLD analysis project Ga0073936, IMG submission 87041) | Freshwater lake bacterial and archeal communities from Alinen Mustajarvi, Finland, to study Microbial Dark Matter (Phase II) - Alinen... | ecosystem: Environmental > Aquatic > Freshwater >... | reverse complement strand
GGTTACGAACTGGACGGAACCACCAACCAGGATCCCATTCTCGGCATCATCGTCATCAACCCGACCTTTGAATCGGTTTCCGAAGTGAAGCAGTCGCTGCAGAACTTCAGCGCCGAATTCTCGTACGTCGGTGGCGGCGTTGCTTCGTACTCCACCAAATCCGGCACCAACGATCTCCACGGTTCTCTTTTCGAGTACCTGCAGCTCAACACGCCCGGTTTCACCACCTTCGCGGCGAATCCCTTTACCGGTCTTCCCCCGGCCACCTACCGTCAGAACCAGTTCGGCGGCTCCGCGGGCGGCAGGATCATCAAAGACAAACTCTTCTACTTCGGCGATATCCAGCTGAACCGGCAGTCGCAGGGCGCTTCGCTGGTCACCAGCGTGCCGACCGCCCTCAATCGCGGCGGCAACTTCAGCGACTGGCTGGCGTACAACAAGAACTACCAGATCTACGACCCCACCACCGGCAATCAGGCGACCGGCATCGGCCGCACGCCGTTCACCAACAACACCATTCCCACCAGCCTGCTCTCTCCGCAGGCGCTGAAGATCATGGCGAACTTCCCGAATCCGAACTACCAGCAGATCGCGGGCGCTCCCTTTGTAAACAACTACGCCGCCAACGGCGCGGTCGCCATCACGGGCAACTCGTACAACACTCGTGAAGACTACTACCTGAACCAGAAGAACTCCATCTTCGGCCGCTACAGCTACCAGGGCTTCACGGAAGATGCGCCGGGCGCCTTCGGCCAGGCGGCTGGTGGACCGGCTTTCGGAAACTACGCTGGTAGTTCCGTTGCCTCGAACCAGAGCATCGCCCTTGGCTGGACCAGCAGCTTCAGCCCCACGCTGATCAACGAGTTCCGTTTTGGCTGGATGCGTTATCACGTGTTCGACGTCCCCAACGGTTACGGCACCCAGCCGGCGACTGCCGCCGGAATTCCTGGTCTGAACCTCGACAACACGTATACCTCCGGGTTGCCGGCGTTCAACATCCCTTCGCCGAACGCCTCCTTCCAGCTCGGTTACTCGCTCGGCACCAACCAGTGCAACTGCCCGCTGACCCAGACGGAATCGCAGTTCCAGTTTGTCGACAACCTGAGCAAGACGGTCGGCAAGCACACCCTCAAGTTGGGCGTCGATCTCCGCTACGCGAAGAACCTCCGCGTTCCGAGCGACGTGCACCGTGCCGGCGAACTCACCTTCAACGGCGGCCTGACCGGCAGCGTTGCCGTGGCCGGACAGAACCCCTCCCCGGGTATCGGTCTCGCGACCTTCCTTCTCGGCGACGTCACCAACTTCGGCCGCTACGTCAGCACCAGCACCAACGCGGCGGAAAGCCAGCGCCGCTTCTTCTGGTACGGTCAGGACGAATGGCGTCCCACCTCGAAACTCACCGTCACCGCCGGCCTTCGCTGGGAAATGATCTTCCCCGAAAAAGTGAACGGCTCCGGTAACGGCGCCACCCTGAATCTGAATGACGGCCTGATGTACGTCTTCGGCGTGGGCGGCGTTTCTTCGTCGGGCATCCAGACCATGAACTGGAAAAACTTCGCGCCGCGCCTCAGCGCCGCCTACCAGCTGAACTCGAAGACCGTGTTCCGCGCCGGTGTCGGCATGGGCTACGATCTGGGCGTGTTCGGCTCCAACTTCGGCCACAACGTGACCCAGAACGTTCCCGTTCTGGCGAACCAGAGCATCCAGCCGGCCAACGGCTTCTCCAGCGTGTTCACGCTGGCGCAGGGCCCGCCCGCTCTCGCTCCCATCAAGGTCGGCAGCAACGGCACGTTCGCTCTCCCGGCGGACATCAATCCGAAGTTCCGCCCGGCCACCGTTACCCTGCCGCAGGTGTACATGTACAACGTTGCGCTGCAGCGGCAGATCAACAGCAAAATCGCGGTGACTGCCGCTTATGTGGGCAATGCCAACCGGCACGGCTTCATGGGCACCAGCAACACCATCAATCCGAATGAAGCGAAATTCGTCGTGGGCGCCAGCAACAACAACCTGAACCGCCCGTACTACAGCAAATTCGGCTGGACGAACGACCTCTCTTACTACTGCGACTGCGCCAACGAGAACTACAACTCGTTCCAGAGCACCGTCAAAGTCAACGCCTTCCAGGGCTGGACGATGCAGGGCAGCTACACCTACCAGCGCCAGTACGGCGATGGCTGGGGTTACGATTCCAACTACTACTTCATCTACGACCGCGCGAACGGCAAGGGCTACAGCAACACGCTGCCCCGCCAGCAGTGGACCATCGCGCAGACCTATGAAATCCCCTTCGGTAAAGGCCAGAAGTACGGCAGCACCATCAGCAAACCGGTCGACTACCTCCTGGGCGGCTGGAAGATCAGCGGCGTGATGACGTACTACAGCGGCTTCCCCTTCTCTCCGTCGCTGGAAAATTACGGCGCGCAGGGCGGCCAGCCGGGTGCGGGACCGAACAATCGCCCGAATCTGGGCACCGGTGATCCGTATGCCGGCGCACAGGGCAACCGCAATCAGTGGTTCGTCGGCGGCATCGGCAGTGCATTCACCATTCCCACTGCCAACACCTTCGGCAACTATCCGATCAACACCCTCTTCGGACCGCGCTTTATCCAGCAGGATCTTTCTCTCGCCAAGACCTTCAAGGCGACGGAAAAGATCGGCTTCACGCTTCGGATCGACGCGGACAACGCTCTAAACCACACCAACCTCGGGTCTCCCAACAGCGATGTGCAGAGTCCGAGCGCCGGTCAGATCACCGGACTTGCCCCGGGCGGTTCCATGCGGCGGGTTCAGTTCTCCGGTACCATGAAATTCTGAGGAGCCGCCTCGGAAAGTTGTAATAAGAGCCGGCGGAACGCCCTGTTCCGCCGGCTTTGTTCGTCAGAAGCTCGGCTGAAACCCGAGCGGTTTCTAAGAAACGCGTGAGATGCCATGAAGCACCCTGCCCTGATTCTTTCCTTCCTTCCTCTTCTCTGTGGCGCCCAGACTCGCATCTTTGACCGGGCCGATTCCGTCACCGCCCGTCCCGACGGCGTGGAAGTCCGAAGCGGCACTGCGGTCATGCGGATTACCGCTTTGCGCGACGACGTGGTGCGAGTCCGCCTTGGTGCGGATGGTCAGTTGCCGGAAGATGCGTCGTGGGCAGTGCTTGCTCCCACCCGTACCGCCACCGTGGCCGTGACCTCCGCGACTGACGGTTTCGCGACCAAAAGCCTGCGAGTCCGCGTGGAGAAAGCGTCCTTCCGCGTGATCGTCACCGACCTCGCCGGCAACGTGGTGCTGGCGGATGCGCCGGCGAGACCGCTCGAATACCACGGCGAGAGTTTTCGAATTTACAAAGAGATGCCGCCGGATGAGCACTATTTCGGCCTCGGCGACAAGACCGGACCGCTTGATCGGCGCGGTCTCGCCTTCACTCTCTGGAACACCGACACGGGCTTCCAGGAAAGCACCGATCCCATTTACAAGAGCATTCCCTTTTTCCTCGGCTTTCGCGCCGGCAAAAGCTATGGCCTGCTGTTCGACAACACCTTCCGGTCCAGCTTCGATTTCGGCAAGGAAGACCGGAACAGCTACTCCTTCGGTGCCGAAGCCGGCCCGCTCGACTATTACTTTTTCTATGGACCGGAACCGAAGCGCGTCCTCGAAACTTACGCCTGGCTGACGGGCACACCGCCGCTGCCTCCCCTGTGGTCGCTGGGCTTTCAGCAGTCCCGGTACAGTTACGAGTCGGAAGCGAAAGTGCGCCAGGTTGCCGCTCGTTTGCGCGCGGATAAAATTCCCGTCGATGCCCTCTACTTCGATATCGATTACCAGAAGAAGAATCGCCCTTTTACCGTCGATACGCAGAATTTCCCCGACTTCCCGAAACTCCTCAAAGACCTGCGGACGCAGCAGTTTCATTCCGTGCTGATCACGGACCTCCACATCGCCAACCTGCCGAACGCCGACTATGCGCCTTACGACGAAGGGCTGCGCGGCGGCCACTTCGTGAAAAACCCCGATGGCTCCGTTTATTCGGGCATCGTGTGGCCCGGTCCCGCGGTCTTTCCCGATTTCACCCGGCAGCCCTCGCGCGCCTGGTGGGGCTCGCTTTATAAAGACTTCTACGCGATGGGCGCGGCCGGCTTCTGGAACGATATGAATGAGCCTGCCGTATTCCAGACGCCAACGAAGACGATTCCGCTCGACGTGGTGGGGCAACTCGACGAGCCCGGATTCCGGCCCCGCGCCATCACGCAGCGGGAAGCCCATAACGTCTTCGGGATGCTGAATACGCGCGGTACTTTCGAAGGACTGCTGAAGCTGAATCCCGGCCAGCGCCCGTTCGTCCTGACGCGCGCGACCTATGCAGGGGGCCATCGTTACGCCGCCACCTGGACCGGCGACAACGCCAGCACCTGGAATCACCTCCGCATGAGCACGCCCATGCTGCTCAATCTCGGCCTGAGCGGCTTTGCCATCGCGGGCGACGATATCGGCGGCTTCGGCGGCTCGCCTTCCATGGATCTGCTGACGAAGTGGTTCGAGATCGGCGCTTTCAATCCCATCTACCGCGACCACACCGAAAAGGTCTCGCTGCCTCAGGAACCATGGGTCGGCGGACCCGTTCACGAAAGCATCCGTCGGAAGTTCATCGAAGCCCGCTATCGCCTGCTGCCGTACATCTACACGCTGGCCGAAGAGGCCTCGCGCACCGGCATTCCGATGATGCGGCCGCTGTTTCTGGAATTCCCCGAAGTGGCCGGTGACAAGCATCCGCTCGACCTCGACGCCGGCAATCAGTTCCTGTGGGGACCTGGTCTGATGATCGCGCCCGCCATCTTCGGAGAGGAACCGCAGAAGTACGCCGTCAAGCTTCCCGCCGGAGACTGGTATGACTACTGGACCGGACGCAAAGCGGAGGGCAAGGCGCCCGGCGGCGATCCCGTCATCACCGGCGGCGCCAAAGGACCGGCGCGGGTGCTCGATCTGGAAATCACGCCCACGCTGGCGGAACTGCCTGTTTTCGCGCGCGGCGGCTCCATTATCCCCCTGCAACCGCTGGTGCAGAGCACCGGCGAGAAGCCCGTGGGGCCGCTGGAACTGCGTGTGTATCCCGGCCCGGACTGCAAGGGTTCCGTGTATCAGGATGACGGCATCAGCTTCGCGTTTCAGCGCGGAGAGTTTCTCCGGCAGTCGTTCTCCTGTGATATGGCGGCAGGCGGCTTCACGTTGCGCCTGAGCGCCCGAGAGGGCTCGTATGCGCCGTGGTGGCAGACGATAGAAGTCGTGGTTTACGGCTGGCGCGACAGCGCTGCCCGGGTGACGCTTGATGGCAAGCCGGTGGCCGCGCCCCGTTATGGTGCCGCGCAGCAGGCGCTGCATGTCCGCATCCCGGCCTCGCCCGCCGGAGGAGAACTTCGCCTCTCCGTTACGCGATGATGGACATAGCGTGAAGGTTCCGCTCGTCGCGTTCAGTTGTCTCGTCTTCGCCTGCTTGCCGCTTGCGAGCGACGCCGACCCGCGCGCGGCGAGCACACGGAAAATGGCTGCGCTTCTGTCCCGTATCTACAGCGAGCAGGACTGGAAGACCGACCCGAGCAAGGCCGCCGAACGCGTCGCCTACTATCGCCGCCTGCTCACCCTGCCATTGCCGCGTGAAAAGGAGTGCCAGGCTCGGCTCGATCTTTCCGAACACCTGCTCGTGGCGGGCGAAAGCGCCGCCGCCGCGGTGGAACTGGAAAAACTGCTTGCCCTGCCGAACGTCGCGGACGCTCCGCACCTTCTGCTTCGCGAAGCCGAAGAAATGCTGGCGATGGCGTACCTGCGCGCCGGCGAACAGCAGAACTGTCTGACCAACCACAACGCGGAATCCTGCGTGTATCCGTTGCGCGGCGGTGGCGTTCACTCAGACAAGAACGGCGCCGCCGCGGCCGTCGCGCAATACACCAAAATCCTGCAGCGCGACCCCGGCGATCTCGGCTCGCGCTGGCTCCTCAACATCGCTTACATGGCGCTCGGACAGCACCCGTCCGGCGTGCCCGCGAAATGGCTGATCCCCGCCACCGTTCTGCCCGACGAATACGACATCGGCGCCTTCACCGACGTCGCGGCATCCGCCGGAGTCGACGTCAACGGCCATGCCGGTGGCAGCGTCGCCGAAGACTTCGACGGCGACGGGCTGTTCGATCTTGTCGTGTCTTCCTCGGGACCGCGCGACCCGCTGCACTACTTCCACAACAACGGCGACGGCACATTCTCCGACCAGACCCTCGCCGCCGGACTCGAAGGCATCACGGGCGGCCTCAACGTGATCCATGCCGACTACAACAACGACGGCTACCCCGACCTGCTGGTCCTGCGTGGGGGCTGGTGGGGCGCTCACGGCAACTACCCGCCGTCCCTGCTTCGAAATAACGGACCCAATCCGGCGGGCCAGATCACTTTCACGGACGTCACCGAAGAGGCCGGCCTCCTGTCTCCGCACCCCACGCAGACAGCCGCCTGGGCGGATTTCGACGGCGACGGCTGGCTCGACCTTTACCTCGCTCATGAATCCACGCGGGACGACCCCGCGCCCTCCGCGCTCTACCGCAACAACCACGACGGAACATTCACGGACATCGCGGCGAACGCCGGAGTAGCCGCCATGGGTTTCGTCAAGGGCGTCGCGTGGGGCGACTACAACAACGATGGCCGCCCCGACCTCTACCTCTCCCGCAAAGGCCTTCCCAACGTGCTGCTGCGCAATGACGGCCCGGACGCCGCCCACGGCTGGAAGTTCACCGACGTGACCGCCGCCGCGGGTGTCGGCGAGCCGATCCACAGCTTCGCTACCTGGTTCTTCGACTATGACAACGACGGCTGGCCGGATCTGCTCGTCGCCGGCTATTACACTGAAACCCTCGCCGATATTCCGGCCTTTCATCTCGGACTTCCGAATAAGGCCGAAACGCCCCGGCTTTATCGCAATAATCGAGACGGCACCTTCCGGGATGTCACCAAAGCCGTGGGCCTGAACCGAGTGATCCTCGCGATGGGCGCGGGCTTCGGCGACCTCGACAACGACGGCTGGCCCGATTGCTACTTCGGCACCGGCGCGCCCGAATACCAAACGCTGCTGCCGAACCGGATGTTCCGCAACGCGGAGGGCAAAGGCTTTCAGGACGTCACGACCTCCGGCCGTTTCGGCCAGCTTCAGAAAGGACACGCCATCTCCTTCGCCGACTTCGATCGCGACGGCAATCAGGACGTTTTCGAGGTCCTGGGCGGTGCATTTCCAGGCGATACCTATCGGAGCACGCTGCTTCATAATCCGGGACACACAAACCGCTGGCTGGGCCTGAAACTCGAAGGCCGCCAATCGAACCGGTCCGCGGTCGGTGCGCGCGTGCGTGTCGATGTGGCGGGGCCTTCTGGCCGGCGCAGCATCTATCAGACCGTCGGCTACGGTTCCAGCTTCGGCGATTCGCCTTTGGAACTGCATGTCGGCGTGGGGGATGCGACGGCCGTTGAAAAGATTGGGATTCGCTGGCCCGCCGGAGAGACGCAGGTCATCGCCGGAATTGCCGCCGGCCGGACGTACCGCATCCAGGAAGGCTCCCAGCCCGTTCCCCTGTCCGTGAAGCTGTTCCGTTTCCGTCAAGGCTCTGAGGACCATCACCATTGACACGGCGAGAATTGAAACGGCGTGAGTTCCTGACTGCTGCTGCCGCCGCGCTGCTGCCGCGTCCCGTACGTGCCGCGTCGCCGGCCCCGTTCCGGTTCACCGACATCGCGGCGCAGGCCGGCCTCACGGAACCCATCGTCTACGGCAACCCGGACACCAAGAAGTACATCCTCGAAACCAACGGCTGCGGCATCGCCTTTTTCGATTACGATCACGACGGCTGGCTCGATATCTTCGTTCCCGGCGGATCTCGTCTGGACGGCTCGCCCCCTCAAACCAGCAATCGCCTTTACCGGAATAATCGAGACGGCACCTTCACGGATGTCACGAAGAAAGCCGGCCTCGAGCGCGCCGTCTGGGCCTCCGGTGTCTGCGTCGGCGACTACAACAACGACGGTTTCGACGACCTCTTCATCAGTTGCTGGGGCCAGAATATCCTCTACCGGAATAACGGCGACGGCACCTTCACGGACATCACCAAAGAAGCGGGCCTGCTGCACGCGAAGCCCGAGTGGTGCGCGGGGTGCACCTTCACGGACTACAACCGCGACGGCTTTCTCGACCTGTTTGTCAGCACCTATCTGAACTTTGATCCGAAGACCGTCCCTCTGCCCGGCGCTTCACCCGACTGCAACTGGAAAGGCATCGCGGTCAACTGCGGCCCTCGCGGTCTGCCCACCGGCCGCAATTTCCTCTTTCGCAACAACGGTGACGGCACCTTCACCGATGTCTCCGAAGCTTCCGGCATCGCGAAGGTAGACCGGCGGTACGCCATGACCGCCGTAGCCGCCGATTTCGACGACGATGGCTGGCCCGATATCTTCGTCGCCTGTGACTCGACACCGAGTATTCTCTACCGCAACAACCGCGACGGCACCTTCACGGACATCGCCCTCGAAGCCGGCGTCGCGTACAACGAAGACGGCCGCGAGCAGGCCGGCATGGGCGTAGCCATCGGCGACGCGTCGAACTCGGGGCGGCTCGATATCTTCAAAACGCATTTCGCCGACGACACGCCGATCCTTTACGGCAACCGGGGTAAGGGGCGCTTCGAGGACATGACATCCAAAGCCGGTTTCGGCGGCTTCACCCGCTACGTCGGCTGGGGCGCCGGCTTCGCCGATTTCGACAACGACGGCTTTCCCGACCTGCTCTTCGTGAACGGAAACGTCTACCCGGAAATTGAACGTTACTTCGCGGAGTACAAGTACCGCAATCCGCGCATCGTGCTGCGGAATCTGGGCAACGGCGAGTTTGCCGATGTCAGCGCCGCCAGCGGACCGGGCATCACGACGGTTCATTCCAGCCGGGGCTGCGCCTTCGGCGATTTCGACAACGACGGCCGTGTCGACGTCGTCATCATGAACATGAGCGAGCCGCCTTCGCTCCTGAAAAACGAGACGCCGGGCGCGAACCACTGGCTCAAACTTAAACTCACCGGCACGAAGTCCAACCGCAGCGCCATCGGAGCGCGCGTCTTCCTGACCGCCGGCGGAAGACGGCAGCGCCAGGAAGTTCTGAGCCAGTCGAGTTTCTACTCGCAAAGCGACCTCCGCCTTCACTTTGGACTCGGGACCGCCTCCACCGCGGATGTGGAAATTCGCTGGCCTTCTGGTCTGACCGAGTTCCACTCCGGTTTGACTGCCAATCGGATTGTCGCCCTCACGGAAGGGAAGGGAAGCCCGGCCGCGCGTTGACCCCCGCCGGGATCGCACCCGCCCCTCGGAACTGCACGTTCATCCCCGACGTAAACAAAGCCGCAGAACTTGTCTTGTCAGGTTCGAGGCGTTTATGCCACACTGATCCGAGTGATTGAATCCAGCGGGAAGATGCCGCCCAAAGAGCCTGGTGACTTGCCGAAGTACCAGCAAATCCTTGTGGAGTTGCGTCGTTCCATTGTCTCCGGACAGGCGAAATCCGGCGAGCGCCTGCCCAGTGAAACCGATCTTGGCGAGACCTATGCGGTTTCCCGTCTCACCGTCCAGCGCGCTCTGAAGGAACTGCAGATCGAGGGTCTGGTGGAGCGCCGCGCCGGTTCCGGCACTTACGTACTGCCCCGCAAAGAGACTCATGGCCATCTGTTCGGCCTGCTGATCCCGGGTCTGGGAGACACGGAAATTTTCGAACCCATGTGCCAGGGCATGGCGAAAGCGGGCCAGATCGGCGGTCACGCGCTGCTCTGGGGCCACACCACGCACGCGGCGGATGAGGACAAGGAGTTCGTCGCGCACCGGCTGTGCGACGACTACATCTCCCGGCGCGTCTCGGGCGTGTTCTTCGCTCCGCTGGAACGAATCGCCAACAAAGATGCGGTCAACGAACTGATCGCGAAACGTCTGAGCGATGCCGGTATCGCGCTCGTGCTGCTCGATCGAGGCATCTATTCCTGGCCCCGCCGGTCCCGCTTTGATCTGGTCGGTATCGACAACCGCCGCGCAGGCTATCTCATCACGAACCACCTGCTGAACCAGGGCTCGGTGCGGCCATCCTTTATCGCCCTCTCCTACTCCGCACCCACGGTAGCCGAGCGCTTTGCCGGCTTCCGGGAAGCCCTGCTGCAAAGGGGCATGACGCCGGAGGACATGATCCTCTGCGCGCCCGACGATCACGTCCGTATCGCGCAAATCATGGAAACCCGCGTGCCGGACGGCTTCGTTTGCGCCAATGACGTCACCGCAGCCACGCTGATGCAGAGTCTCGACACGCTGGGCTTCGATGTGCCTCGCGATGTCCGCATCACCGGCTTTGACGATGTCCGCTATGCGAGCCTTCTGCGCGTCCCTCTCACGACGCTGAAACAGCCCTGCCAGGAGATCGGCGAGACCGCGATCCACGCCATGCTGACGCGCCTCGAAAATCCCGAACTGCCTGCGCGGGACATCCTGCTGGACTGCCAGCTTGTGGTACGAAAATCCTGCGGCGCCGCCGAACAGCGGCCCCAAGCGGGCTAGGGCAATTTTCTGGACTTGTCAAGACAACTTTAACCATGTAGTATGTTCAAGGCGTCTAAAACGTGCGTAACCAGGTCCAGCTCATTACCTATGTCGACCGTCTCTCGGGCGGCGGTCTTTCCTCTCTCAGCGAACTGCTGAACGGCCCTCTGGCGGGCGTCTTCGGCGGCGCTCATCTGCTGCCGTTCTTCGATCCCATCGACGGCTCGGACGCCGGTTTCGACCCACGGGATCACACTCGCGTTGATCCCCGCCTGGGCACCTGGGACGACATCCGCCTCCTGACCGCGGATTTCGATGTGATGGCGGATCTGATCGTGAATCACGTCTCCAGCGATTCGCCCCCGTTTCAGGACTATCTGGCGCGCGGCGAGGAGTCCCCGTCGGCGGGTCTCTTCCTCAAGCTCGACTCCGTCTTTCCCGGCGGCGCGCGCGAGGCGGATCTCACGAAAATCTACCGCCCTCGCCCCGGCCTGCCGTTCACGAGCGTTACCCTCGCTACCGGAGAGCGCCGCCTTTTGTGGACCACGTTCACACCACAACAGATCGACATCGATGTCCGGCATCCCGCCGGTGAGGCTTACCTCGATGCCATTCTCGACCGCTTCCGCCAGGCCGGCATCGCCGCCATTCGCCTCGATGCCGCCGGCTACGCGATCAAGAAAGCGGGCACCAGTTGCTTCATGATCCCCGAAACCTACGACTTCATCTCGGAACTGGCGGCCAAAGCCCGCAATGCCGGGATGGAAGTGCTGGTGGAAATTCACAGCCACTATCTGCAGCAGATCGGGATTGCGAAGCGCGTCGATCGCGTCTATGACTTTGCGCTGCCTCCACTGGTGCTGCACACCCTCTTCTCCGGAACCTCCGCGAATCTGAAGAACTGGCTGGCGATCGCGCCCCGCAACACCGTCACGGTGCTCGACACGCACGATGGCATCGGCGTGATCGACGTCGGCGCCGGGCCTGCGGGCGAGCCCGGTCTGCTGCCACCGGAGGCAATCGACAGCCTGGTGGAAACCATTCACCTCCGAAGCAAAGGCGAGAGCCGCCAGGCCACCGGCGCGGCGGCCAGCAATCTCGATCTCTATCAGGTGAACTGCACCTTCTACAGCGCTCTGGGCGAACGCGATAACGAGTACCTGCTCGCCCGCGCCATCCAGCTTTTCGCGCCGGGCATTCCGCAGGTTTACTATGCGGGACTGCTGGCCGGCACGAACGACATGCCCTTGCTGGCCCGCTCCGGCGTGGGGCGTGACATCAATCGCCACTACTACACGCCGGCCGAAGTGGAAAGCGCGCTGGCGCGGCCGGTCGTCCGCAAGCAGATCGAACTGATCCGGTTCCGTAACCGGCACCCCGCGTTCTCGGGCGAACTGAGCGTGCTGCCGACGTCCGATCGGGAACTCGCGCTCGAATGGCGTTCCGGCGCGGACCGCGCCTGTCTCCGCGCCGATCTGGCGACCATGGAAGCCTGGATCGAGTACTCGCTTCCCGACGCCCCGGAAGAATCCGGACGGCTTGCCGTCGGGGTGTCCGCATGATTCGCCTGCTCACGTTCCTGATGTTCACCATGTTCGCCATGACCACGGATTCCGTGGGCGTGATCATCCCGCAGATCATCAAGGAATTTCACCTCTCCATGACGGAGGCGGGCGCGTTCCACTACGTCCCGATGGCGGCGATCGCCTGCTCCGGCATCCTGCTGGGCTTTCTGGCGGACCGCCTCGGACGCAAGAAAACCATCATCCTCGGCCTGGTGCTGTTCGCGCTGAACTCTTTTCTCTTCGCGGTGGGGAACTCCTTCGGCTTCTTCGTGGGCCTGCTGGCGGTCTCCGGCGCGGCCATCGGGATCTTCAAAACCGGCGCGCTTGCGCTCATCGGGGACCTTTCGAAATCGGCCGCGGAACACACCACCACCATGAACACGGTGGAAGGTTTCTTCGGGGTCGGCGCCATCATCGGGCCCGCCATCGTGGCGCGGCTGCTGGAAGCCGGTATCTCCTGGAAGTGGCTTTACGTGATCGCGGGGTCGATCTGCGTGCTGCTGATTCTCGCGGCGGCACTCGCCCGCTACCCCGCCTCCACGAAGAAGACCGAAGAGCCCATCGACATCGCACGCACCCTTTCCATGGTCGGCAATCCGTACGCACTGGCGTTCTCGCTCGGCGCGTTCCTCTATGTCGCCGTCGAATGCGCCATCTATGTCTGGATGCCGACGCTGCTGGCCGGCTATGCGGGTCCCGCGCATTTCATGGCCGTCTATGCGATCTCGATCTTCTTCGTGCTGCGCGCGGGCGGCCGCTTCCTCGGCGCGTGGGTGCTGGCCCGCCGGGACTGGACCTCCGTCCTGCTGCTGTTCAGCGGCGCGATCCTGCTTTGCTTCGCGGGCAGCGTGGCCGGCGGTGTCGATGCCGCCGTTTTCCTGCTGCCGCTCTCCGGCCTGTTCATGTCCGTGGTCTATCCGACCATCAACTCGAAAGGCATCAGCTGTTTTCCGAAGACCCAGCATGGCAGCGTCGCCGGTGTGATCTTGTTTTTTACCTGCGGTGGCGCGGCGCTGGGCCCGCTCGCGATGGGCGCGGTGAGCGACTGGTTCGGCGCCCCGAAGTTCGGCTTCTACCTGGCCACGGGCTTCGCGGCCATGCTGTTTGCCGGCGCTCTGGTGAACAAAGCCCTGAACCCCGCCCGCGCCATGCTGGAAAAACTTGATCGCAGCGAATACGAGCACTCCGGCGCCTGACCTTCCGCGCCCATAACCATTCGATAAATATTTCTTTGTAGCGCCCGCCACCCCGGAACCGATAGAATGGCGGAAAGTCCCGTCATTCCGCCTCCCGTCCCAGGCACCTCTCTATCTCCGCCGATAGACTCGCATCCAGTTATCAGGAGATTTGAGTTGACGAATCCGTTCCCTTGCATCGCTCTCCGCCGAACCCTTGTCGCCTTGTGCTCCGGCGCCCTTCTCGTCGCGCAGGAAGCGCCTCCGAAACCAGCCGGACCGGATCCCCTTGCGACCCTCGCCGGACGCCTCGATCTGGAACGCTATAAAGCCACGGTTAAAGGCCTGACGCAGTTCGGCGATCGCCGTCAGGGCACGGACCGCAACCGCGCCGCCCTCGACTGGATTGAAGCGCAGCTCAAAAGCTACGGCTGCACCAACACGGAGCGCATCCGCTATGACTTCCAGCCGCCTGCCGCGAATGCGGGCCGCGGTGGCGGGGGCCGCGGTGCCGCCGACCCCAACGCCGGTCCGGGTGGCTCGCGCCGCCGCGGTT
>Ga0073936_10007712_pt1 | contig 13881 bp, 12 predicted proteins | sample AliMusrvi5mmetaG_FD_87041 | JGI IMG/M metagenome (GOLD analysis project Ga0073936, IMG submission 87041) | Freshwater lake bacterial and archeal communities from Alinen Mustajarvi, Finland, to study Microbial Dark Matter (Phase II) - Alinen... | ecosystem: Environmental > Aquatic > Freshwater >... | reverse complement strand
CAACGCTGCAGGCCAGGTTGCCGGTGTTGATAATGGCCGTGCCGTAATCGTCGGCGGTTTTCAAAGGCGAAGCAACAACGAGATTTTTTAGCTCCGCTATTCTGCCCATCTCGAATTTTCCGGTGAATTCAGTAATGTAGGCGTTCAGCGCGGCAATATTTTTGGCTTTAATCAGGAATGTGTCGATCGGTTTGTTCAGGATGTTGTCGCTGTCAATGATATAAAGTACGGCAACGCCGTTGGCCGCGAGTTTATCATTGAAGCTTTTCATTTGGGCAGGTTTGCAGGCGTTCAGCAGCTTCTTTTCATATTCGTTTTTAGCGCTTGATATGCTCAGAACAAAACGGGTATCGGTATTCATCAAGTCTTCGTTAAAGTGAATTAATTGTGTGGAATGAGCCTTCCGGGTTTTATCCGGGTAGCATGTCACCGGAATCGCCTTTTTGGTGAGCGCTTTTAAAAGCTTGTCGCCCGCGTTTTTCAGCGAATCATTTTCGCTTCTGATAATTTCGCTCATGCCGATGTTGACGCTGCCCTTGCCGTTAAGCAAAAGCGTTACGGTCGGCCCATAATCGAGCCACTGGTTGGCGGCATACACCTGGCAGCGCGAGAACATGGCATATTGGTGGGTTTGGAAGTCCAGCTTCTTATCGCTCTCGCAGCGCACAGCCGGAGCAAAGCGGTCGTCAAAGACCGGATGCGCGCCTTCGATATCCAGCGGGAAGGTCACAGTAAAAAGGTCGTCATTTTCCTGATAATCCTCAACAACCGTTTTCAGGTCGATGCGTTTTACGCCGTTAAACAGCGTAATTTCCTGCTTGATGGTGGCGATTGTACCCATTTTTACCTTGATAACCAGTTTTGTAAAGGTTTCTCCCTTTACACCGCTTACGGTTGCCGGATAGTCGGAGGAGAACATTTTTTGCCCGTTTGTATAAAATTCATGCTGTGTTTCCATCCTGTCGTGTATCTCTTTGAGGATAACCACCCTGTTTGCCGGTCCGTCCTCACCTTTTTTGAGCACTTCCCTCTTTGCTTTTTTGTCAAAGATGGATATAATACCTCCGCCGAGCATCGGGTCAACCTTAATGCGGTAAATATTATTCTCAATAACACAGTCATCAATACTTGATTCGGGTTTTGCCGGCGCTTCTTTCAAATAATACACACTGTAGCCCATGGCCGGAACCTTTGGAATAAACACAGCCTTTGTCAGCCCGTTCGGAAGCTTTTTGTTTTCGCTCGTCTGCAGCGGGTACTCTCTGCCGCCGGAATCTACCAAAATGTAATTTTCCGCGCCTTTTGCAAGCGGAAGATTAACCTCACAGGGTTCCGTCCTTTCCCATGTGTGCGGGTTGAAAACAAACACCGGGTATTCTTCTCTGCCGAGTTTGACACCCGATGCGATAAACGCAATCGCGCGGTCGACAATATCCGCCGCCAATTCAACCGCTTCGCGGTATTCAATCATCAAGTCCACAAAGGATATTTCATTGTTTGTGCCGGTGATGGAATCGTGGTGCTGGCCGCAGAGCAGTTGCCGCCAGGCTTTATCCAGCGCCTTTTCCGGGTACTCCGCGCCGTAAAGGCAGGCGATCGATGAAAGTTTTTCCGCGGTAATCAGCAGATTTTCGCCCAGGCGGTTTGCCTGCTTGAAATCCATGCGGGTCAGTGAAACACCGGCGTGGTAAAGGGAAATATCCCTTGAATTCCGCTCTATCAAAGGTCTGCCCGTTTTTTCTTCATTTTTATTGTCATCCGCAATAACACCCTTGTGGAAATCGGACATTACTGAAAACTCGGCGTGTGTCAAGGTATCCTTCATCCATTCGCTCTTGCCGTCTCGCGGGTATGCCGGTACCTTTTGCTCAATGTCCGAGCTTTGATGGCTGTGCTTTAGCCCCAAACGCAGGGCGTCTGTGCGGGAGGTATGGCCTCTGGAATGAATCAGCTCGGTGCCGTCCGGCGACACATGGCGAAACAGGCAATCCAAGCCCAAAATCGACTTGCCCCAGTAAACCCCGATGCAGCCGCCCTTTTTGCATATCTGTGAAAGCTGATTCGGGTGCCCGAAAACATCGCCGGGGCTGTATACCGGCGTAATCGCGCCCAGAACATCCCTGTGATAAAGCTGGCCGTAAACAAGGTTGCGAACCAAGCCTTCCGGTGAGGAGGTCATTTCGTTCGGCTGGTTATAGAAACAATCCGCCTCTGCGCGGCCGGATTTGAACATCTGCTTTATGGTCTCTCTCTGCTCCGGATAGATTGAAAAATACGGATGCACATAATCGACCTCGGAAATAATCGCTTTAAAACCGGGATTTTCTCTCAGTTCATCAATCATATTCTTCATAATATGAATCGCGCCGAGCGCGTAAATTCTCTGCTCCTGGTGGTAGGTTGTGTCAAAATGGAAGTCCGAAAAAATATGCTCGGTGCCGTCGAACCCGTCATATATGATTGTTTTCGTCTCAAAAGAGCCTTTTGCTGTTGCTTTGCCTGTTTCGGCAACGGTGATTTCCGCTTTAACAACCCGCTCGGCATCTGCGCCAGGCAGGGAAAGGCGGATATAACCGCATTCGCCGTTTTGCATGGCCGGAATCTCAAAACTTTCTTCGTATCCATCGCACTTAAGGTCAACTTGACCCTGCGACGAATTCCCGAAAGCGCCGACAAAGGTTGGAAAAACCTGGCGCGGTTCTTCCTTGGAACCAAGGAAAACGCCGGTGCTCATCGGGTAAGCAAGCCCTAAGTTACCCGATTTCGCGACAAGCGGAAAAATTGAGCAGTTTGACATGGAAAGGTCAATCGTATCGCAGATATAACCCGTGCGGATTTTAAACATCAGCAGATTTTTGCCCTTGTGGAAGGTAACCGCGACTTGATGGCCGTAATCGATAATACCTTTGACTCTGCCGTATGGTTTATTGTCGATAAGCTCACCGTTAAGGTACATCAGGCTGCCCGAAGTCTCATAGGATATAATGGCGTCGTATGCCTTGGCACAGTCTATGTATGTTGCGGCATAATAAACGCAGTTGCGCTGCTCGGTGGCATAAAGCGCGTTGTCGCAGGCACTGTAATCTCCCGCGTCAAAGCGAAGGCTGTCCCATTTGTTGACACCTTTCGACCACTCAAGCTGTTCGGGTCCGAAATAAATGTTCTTGCATTTAAGCCCCAGGTAAGGCACCATATTCGCCTCGCCGCCGGATGTTTCAAGATAGTCGCAGTCCAAAACCTTGTGGCGTTCATAGAGGTATTCGGTTTCGAGCGCACCGCCTGTTTCCAGCACAAACGGGCCCAGCACCATAAAATTATTTAAGCGGCGCTGAGGATTCACGTTCTCTTTCGTTACCAGAAATTTTTCGAATGAAACCGATGCAATTTTGCCTTTAATCCCTGCCTGAATCGTGTCGTTCGTAATCATTTTTAACGCCCCGTTTACTATTAAAATTTTGTAAGTTTAATATATCATAAGTTTACCGCAGGTACAACAGAATTATACAGTTCTTCGCGTGTTTCCGGTATCTTTTTACCCTTTTAAAAACCGCCCGTCTTTACAACCTTCTATTTCCGTAGTATAATGTATTAGAAATATACGGAGGTTGGATATGGACAGATATTTCAGAAATATCGGCGCCATCAGCACCGATGAACAAGAAAAGTTAAAACAATGCTCGGTTTGTATCGTTGGCTTGGGCGGTTTGGGCGGTTACGTGCTTGAACTTTTTGCACGGCTTGGCATCGGCTCGATTACCGGTATCGATTTTGACTGTTTTGATATAACCAACCTTAACCGCCAGCTTTTGTCAAATGAAAGTACTATTGGATGTGAAAAAGCCGTCGCCGCTGCCGAAAGAGTTAAACTCATTAATGATGAGGTTAAGTTTACATCAATCCGTGAAAAGCTCACAGCCGGCAACGCAACTGAACTGCTTGCAGGGCACAAAATCGTGATTGACGCCCTTGACGGCATTGAGGCCAGACTGATAGTAGGTTCTGCCTGCGCAGATTTGAATATCCCCTTGGTGCATGGGGCTGTTAACGGTTGGTGCGGTCAGGCCGCGGTCATCTATCCGGGTGACGAAACGCTGGAAAGGCTTTATTCTTTAACCACAGCTCAAAAGCGTCCTCCTTCCGTACTTCCTTTCACACCCGCCGCTCTCGCCGCTTTTCAGGTTTCCCTGGCGGTTAGGGTTCTGCTTGACAGGGAAAAACCCGAACCCGGAACACTTACACTTTTGGATCTTTTAACCTGCTCAGTCAATGAAATAAAAATCTAATTATACGGTGACTTAGTCACTGAATTGAATGATAACAGAGACTATAATAAGAACATACAAAAGCACAAAAATATAAGGAGGCAATCAAAATGTCATTAGTAACTTTAACAAGCGGCAATTTCACCGCAGAGGTTGTCAATTCATCTGTTCCGGTTCTTGTCGATTTCTGGGCTCCCTGGTGCGGACCCTGCAGAATGGTCGGACCTATTGTTGATGAAATCGCTGACGAACTTGCGGGCAAAGTCAAGGTGTGCAAGGTAAATGTGGACGAACAAGGTGAGCTCGCACAGAAATTCGGTGTCATGTCCATCCCCACGCTGATTGTTTTCAAAGACGGAAAAGTCGCGAAAACTTCTGTAGGCTCAAAGCCGAAGCAGGTAATTCTCGACATGCTTAAATAATCAAAACATTGTTTCCCCGCTCCGGCATCTTGCATGTATTGCAAAACAGCAATATTGATGTATAATATAGTTAAATGATTTAAGCTCTGCATATGATGCAGAGCTTAAATTAACCTTATAACTTGCGGGGGTGGCAGCTTTGGAAAAAGAGCATTTGGATTTTTTACGCAATGTTCTTCCGTTTTGGAGCAGGCTTGACGAAACGCAGCAAAAACAGCTTGAAGATTCCGTCTTGCTCAAAACGTTTGAAAGCGGTGAGAGCCTGCACCATGGGGATGAGGACTGCTCCGGGCTGTTTGTCATCAAAACCGGCCGCGTAAGAGTATTCATACTTTCCGAAACAGGAAAGGAAATCACGCTTTACAGGCTGTTGGAAAGAGAAGTTTGCCTTTTCTCCGCATCATGCATTTTTAAAAACATAAACTTCGAAATTTTTGTTGAAGCGGAAGCCAAAACAACAGCGCTGCTGATACCCACACTGCTTTTTGAAAAGCTTTCGCAAACATCGCTGCCGGTTGCGGACTATGTAAGCCAACTGATGGCATCACATTTGTCGGAGGTTATGTGGGTGATGGAACAGGTTTTGTTTACAAGCTTTGATAAACGGCTGGCGTCTTTTTTGCTTGAGCAGGCAAATATCGAAGACTCCGATAAACTTACCATTACTCAGGAGACAATAGCGAACCATTTAGGCTCCGCGCGCGAGGTTGTTACAAGAATGCTCAAATATTTTCACGATGAAGGAATGGTTGAGCTTTTCCGCGGCGGCTTGCAGATTACGGATAGAAAGAAGCTGCAAAACCTGGCATAATATTACGACATGATACAGAAGGTGTTTTTGTTAAACGATAAAGCACCTTCCGTTTTCATCTTCTGAAGTTCCCTGATCATCGCGCTCCGGTCCATGCAGAGATATTCAGCAAGCTCCCGCCGGTTGAATGGTATGCTGAAAAAATAAGAGCCGTTTTTTTCGGCTTGCTCAAACAAAAACGCATCCAGCCTGCCCCTGATTGTTTTGTGGCTGAGATATGACATTTGCTCGTTAAGCATAGCGCTTTTCTTTGCGATGTTTTTCATCAGGTTTAAAATCAGCGTTTGGTGAAAAGCACAGGCGGATTTGCAGGTGTTGAGCATATACTTCAGCTCGAAAAGCACAATCTTCGTTTCCTCCAGTGCAGTGACCGAAACCGGCACAACATCAATATCCATCCCGGCATAGGTTTCGCCGAACATATCCCCTACCCCGAGTTTTCTCAGTATCAGCCGGTCGCCCTGCATGTTTTCTTTGATAACCTGCGCCTTGCCGTAAATAATAATCCCGACCAAAGGTTTGGATTCACCGGCTAAAAATATAAATTCATCCTTTTGGAAGATTTTTGTTTTGCTGTTCAGGCATTTGAGGATAGATGTAATCTCTTCCCCGGTCATATTTTGAAACAATTCGGTGTTTTTTAAAATATTTATCATAATTTCCCTGCTTTCGTGTAAAAAACTTTTAAAAGAGTTGCAACTGCAACACTTTTTATAGGCAAAGTATATTACACTTAAGCCGCGATGTAAATACTTTATAAAAATTATTTTGAATAAACAAGGAGTGGAAATCATGGGTGACATGTTTTGTTTTCAATGTGAACAAACAGCAATGGGCAAAGGTTGTGAAGGCAAGCAAGGTGTTTGCGGCAAGAAAGCTGAAACCGCGGTACTGCTGGACGAATTAACCGGCACGCTGATTTCACTCGCGCAGGCGGTGAAGGAAGGCGAAAATACCCCCGAAACAGATAAAATTATAATCGACGGGCTTTTTACGGCCGTCACGAACGTTTCTTTTGACAGTGATGTTGTGAAAGCAAAAGTTGAAAAAGCAAAAGAGGTATTAGCCCGGTTCGCGCCGAAGTGCTGCTGCTGTGACTGCGGCTGCGGGACAGATACCTATTCGATGAAAGACCTTTGGACCGCCGATGAGGATATCCGCTCGCTCAAAACCCTGATTTTGCTCGGGCTTCGCGGCATGGGCGCATACGCTTACCACGCATATGTTCTCGGATATACCGACAAGGAAGTCAATGCGTTTTTCTATAAGGGACTGCGGGCTGTTGCTTCAAATATGGGTGCGGACGAACTGCTCCCGCTTGTTTTGGAAACAGGCGCAGTGAACTTGAAATGCATGGCGATGCTCGACAAAGCCAATACCGAAACCTACGGCACACCGGTGCCCACCACTGTACCGCTTAAAATTGAAAAGGGACCTTTCATTGTTGTAACCGGGCATGATTTGCTTGACCTGCAGCTGCTTTTGGAGCAGACAAAAGACAAAGGCATCAACATTTATACCCACGGCGAAATGCTGCCCGCGCATGCGTATCCCAAGCTGAAGGCTTACAGCCACCTCAAGGGCAACTTCGGCACTGCCTGGCAGAACCAGCAAAAGGAATTCGACGCCATCCCCGCACCGGTTCTCTACACAACAAACTGCCTGATGCCGGTCAAGCCGAGCTACTATGACCGGATTTTCACAACGGAGGTTGTCTGCTACCCGGAGATGATTCATATCGGCGAAGATAAGGACTTTTCACCCGTCATCGCAAAAGCGCTCGAACTGGGCGGTTATGCGGAAGACCATGAAATGGAAGGCATCAACGGCGGCAAATTCGTCACCACCGGCTTCGGCCACGGCACGGTGCTTTCCGTCGCGGACAAAGTTATTGACGCAGTCAAAGCAGGCGCCATCAAGCATTTCTTCCTAGTCGGCGGGTGCGACGGCGCGAAACCGGGGCGCAACTACTATACCGAATTTGTCAAGCAAACACCTGCCGATACCATTATTCTCACCCTTGCCTGCGGCAAGTACCGCTTTAATGACCTTGATTTGGGCACCATCGGCGGCCTTCCACGCATTATGGATATGGGGCAGTGCAATGACTCCTACAGCGCTATTCAGGTAGTTGTGGCTCTCGCGGGCGCGTTCGAATGCGGCGTAAACGACTTGCCGCTGTCGCTTGTTCTTTCGTGGTATGAGCAAAAGGCAGTCTGCGTACTGCTGAGCCTTTTGTCGCTCGGCATCAAGAATATCCGTTTAGGCCCGACACTCCCCGCCTTTGTCTCGCCGAATGTACTTCAAATCCTTGTCGACAAATTCAATATAAAGCTGATTACTACACCGGAAGAAGATTTGAAAGCAATACTGGGTTAATCATTGCCTTTTTGAAGCCCGCCGTCTGAACTGCTTGCGGCGGGCTTTTCGTCATATGAAAAGTGGAGTTTCCTATTAAAATCAAAATTCGTTTGAGTTTTTATTGTTTTTGGCGTATAATATCAGCAGAATCTGTACTTTCGGAGGCTTGTAAATGCTTAACGATGAATTGCTTATCATTAAAACCGCGATTATAAACGAAGCGGAAAGCATGGAATTTTATAAAATGGCGGCTGAAAGAGCCGAAGTTAGCGATGTAAAAACAGCTTTTTTGGAGCTTTCCGCAGAGGAGGAGCTTCACATGAACTGGCTGAAGGAAATATACAAAAGCCTTGCGCATAATGCAGAAAATAACGCCGGATTTTCGTTTGAAAATTTCAGCAAGGCAAGTGATAAAAAATCCGCCGGTATGCTCAAGCTTTCGAACAAGGTTTTAGCTTCCGCCACCATTTCCGTTGCCGTTTATGGCATTGCCATCCACATGGAAGAAGCCGCGGTTGAATTTTATCGAAAGCTCGCTGCCGAAACCTCTGTCCCTATGCTGCAGACCTTGTGCGAAAACCTCGCCGAGTGGGAAAAAGGCCATGTTGAGCAGTTCAGCTCCGTCTACGAAACCATGATGAACAGCTGGTGGGACGAGCAAGGCTTTTCACCGTATTAATAAACATCATTTAGGTTGAAAGTATCTTTGCATACTTTGAATAAATTTTAAAAATGGTAAAGGAGAGAGTATTATGTTATGGAAATGTTCTGTTTGCGGAATGCTGCATGAGGGGGATGCTCCTCCCGCGCAATGCCCGAAATGCGGGATGCCGGCCGAAAATTTTAAAGCGCTGACCGATGAGGAAGCGAAAAAGGTAACCACAGCCGAACGCACAAACGATATTCACATGGAAATCATCAAACTTGCGGCAAAAATCGAAGCTTTGGCAGCAGAGGGCATTGAAATCAACCTTGACCCGCCGTGTGTTTCTTTGTTTAAACAAGCCAAGGATGAAGCCTGGATTATCAAGCACAGAGGCATTGCGGAAATTGCCGGGCATGTTGCCAGAGGGAAATGGTAATCTAGAGGCTAGATGCTAGATTTTAGATGTTAGACGCTTAAAGAAAAGAACCCGGTAACAGATTCAATTCTGCTGCCGGGTCCTTTTTATAGATACTTTTACATCAGGCCAATATATCCAACAGTTTCATTCGGCACGGTTAAAATATTTCCAACGGCGTATTTATTGAACAGTGCTTCCAACTCGAAGATATAGCTTTTATAATCGCTGTCCGTTTCTTTGAGTGAGTAGGAAGCAGATAAACTCCTCTCAATGAATTTAGCCTTTTCAAACAGCAAATCATTTTCAAAGCGTTTTAATTCAAAGCGGTTGTCAAAGAATTTACTGATGTCTGCATCTATTTGTTCTAAGCCGCCGCTGAATCCTTTGAAGTTCGGGCAGTATTTTTTACATATTAAAGCATTTTCTTTGACAAGCTTGCTTGTGCTGACGCGGGAATTCCACACCAAGACAACTTTCCCGTTCGGCTTGATTATCCGCCTGCATTCAGCCTTAAAGCTGTCAACATCAAACCAGTGAAATGCCTGTGCAACGGTAATAAAATCGACGCTGTTTGCCTCAAGGGTTGTGTTTTCGGCTGTGCCGTTAACCGAATGGAAGTTAGGAAACCCGCACAGAGTATTTTCCGCTGTTGCTCGCATATCCACGTTAGGCTCAACGCCATAAACTGTGCTGCCCTTTTCAAGCAATGCCTTTGAGAATATGCCGGTACCGGAGCCGATATCCGCAACAACAGAATCGGTTTTCATCCCGGCATCGCCGTATAGCCAGTCAATAAATACCGGCGCGTAATCCGGCCTTGCTTTCGCGTAAACCGCAGCTATTCCGGTAAATTTTGTCGTATTATCCAAAACATTTACCTCTTCGTTATTTTAAAAGCCACACCTAAGGTTTTGAAACCTTAAGCAATGGCTTTTGGAGCAATAAGTGTTGTTTAGCTGTTCGCTGCAACCAGCTTTTGCAGACATTTGAAGCTGATTTCGGTGGATTGCATGGCATCCTCGTCGAAGTTGTTATCCTGCTCATAAACGATGTAAGGGATTTCGAGTTCCATGCAGGCTTTGAAGCAGGCGTCAAGGTCAACCTCGCCGACGCCGAGTTCGGTTATCATCGGGCAGCTGCCTTCAATGTCGCCGTCCTTAAAGTGGCAAACCTTCACCCTGCCCTTCAGGCGTTTCAGGTATTCCGCCGGATTTTCGCCGCCGACCTGAATCCAGTAAACATCGGGGATAAAGTTAAACGCTTCCGGGTCGGTTTCCTCAATGAGCATATCCATAATGGTTTTGCCGTCGAATTTCTCAAACTCGAAAGCATGGTTATGGTAAGCAAACTGAATCCCCTGCTCTTTCATTTTTCTGCCGACTTCATTGGCCTGCTTAATAAACGCGCGGACTCCCTCGGCTGATTTTCTGCTTTCGCCGGGCATACCGCCGATACCGATTGTGTCGCAGTGCATCATTTTGTGCTCTTGAATCAGGTTGTCCAAATCGTTTACCATGCGGTCAAACCCCTTGTGCGTCACGCAGACATCCATGTTGTATTTGTCCACAAGGAAAGCGACCTTTTCCGGTTCAATCGGACCGATGCCGGAAATTTGGATAACGTTCACGCCGAGGTTTTGCAGAAATTGAAAGAGTTTTTCAGTATCCTCGTAGTTTTGCATATAATCGCGCAGGGTATAGAGCTGAACTCCGACTTTTGGCATTTTCATCGTATTTATCTCCTTTATATTTTTTAGGGCGGGATTTTTGCCCGCAATTTTTCTAAATAAGCCCTCTTTTTCAAAGAGGGTGGCGGACGCAGTCCGACGGGTGATTTGAATCCTCAGTCACCTATCGGTGACAGTTTCTTTGGAAAAGGAGCCTTGATTCCGAGCACTAACCATTAATAGAAATACCTGCGGCCGTACGGGTACATTCCACCGCCTGCCCAGCAGAATTTTCCCTGGAGGAGTTTCATCAGCAGCAGTTCATTTTCTTCGTACCCCGATGGGAATTTGATAATTTTATATGCTTCCGCGTAAATTTTATGCCCCATATGGCCCCTGAAACGGGTGGCAATTTCCTTCTCTCTCCATAGGCCGTCACCGACCGCGTGGTGCTGGTTAAAAACAAACAGGCTTTCTTTTATCCTGTCCATCACACCGGCGATGTCGACATAGAAATCGGGGTTGAAGTAATTTGCGGTTTGGTTCGGTCCCGCCTCAAACGCGTAAACTTCCCTCGGTTCATAATCGTGAACAGCCGCGAGGCACAAAGCATCCACGGTGCATTTTGCCGTTGAAACATGCTCGATGTGGTTATCCTCATGCCAATGGATAAAGACGATATCCGCCTTGATTTTAAGCAGCTGCTCCTCGATGATATCGACATTCTTCTGCATATAGAAATAGGTTTCTTTACCTCTTTCCCCTGTTATGATTTTTGAAGCACCGAGTACGGAAGCCGCGTCCGTTTCCTGCTTGTTCATCGCTTCAAGCGTTTTTTCGTCAAAATCCGCATGGCGCGTGCAGGCGACATTCAGAAAAACTGTTTCGCAGCCCAATTCATTCAGCATTGCCGCGACGCCGCCCGCACAGTACTCGCAGTCATCATTGTGCGCGCCGATGAATAGAACCTTTGGCATTTTTTCCATTACAAAACCCCATTTACAGTTTTTATCGATTTTTGCGAATCCGCGGTCATAAACAGTTCAAGCGTACCGCCCGCGGCGATTTCGCTGTGGAAAATATAAAGGCGGTCAAGCTTGTTACCGTTGAGCAGCGCTTTTTCGACGTATATATTTTCTTTGCTGTTGTTGTGCGTTAAAACGGTAAAATCTTTTTTCAGGTGAAGCGTCGCTTTATCCATCACAGGGCTGCCAATAAAGAAAATATCCGAGCCCGCCATCGGAAAAAGCCCGACAGCATTAAATACGTACCAGGAGCAGAGCGCGCCGGAATCATCGTTGCCGGGAAGCCCTGCGGCTGTGTCGTCATAGCAGGAATACATAGCAGACCTGACAATCTCGCTTACTCTGCTGTGCCGGTTGATGAAAGCATAGTTAAAAGGCGTTTCCATATCGGGTTCATTGTTTAACCCTTCAAACGACGGGTGGGAATCTGCGTATTTGCCCAAAATAAAATCCGGTGTGGGCTTTCTGTACTGCTTAATTTTAGTTCTGCTGAAGCCGAAGAACCGGTCAAGCAGCTCGCCGAACTTCTTCTCACCGCAAAGGGCTATTCTGTCCTCGATATAAGGCGACAGCCGGAAGGAATAGTTCCAATAGGTTCCTTCGTAATACGGCACATCATCCCCGTGCCTGAGCATGCCGGAACTTTTATCAAACGCTTCGAGCCAGATCTTCGACTTTTTAATAAATCTTTCATATATACCCAGTTCTCCGAGCGAACCCGCAAGCTGAGCGGTGTAGCAGGAGGCGTCAGCCATATCCAGCAAATGGGTATTGCGGATATCTGTCAGATCCGTTCTTTCCAGATCTCTTACCATAAGGCCCAATGCCCTCCGGTAGTCAATTCCTTCAATTTTGTAGCTGTGCGCTGTCAGAATAAGGCTGTGCGCGAGCGAGCGCGCCTGAATGGCGTTTCTGTCAGGTACCGCTCAAATAAAACGCATACCGGGAAGCGCCCTTCACGCCCCTCGGTAATGCTTAACAGGCCGTTGATAAAGTCGCGGTATTTCTCCGGGTACAGCAAAGCCATTAATGGCAGCGCGGTTTTGTACATGTCCCACATGGTGGCTATTTCTGCATACATAACATCCGATGATGTTAAAAAGTTTTCGTGTGAAATATCAACGGGCTTTTTTTGCGCATTATAAAGGCAGGTATAGAAAATCCGCTTTTCTTTTTCACCGCCCTCAACATCAATAATAGAAAGTGCCTGCATCCAAGCCTCTTTCGCGCTTTCTTTTATTTGCGGATATTTTTGTGTGCATCTTTCGAGATATTTCTTTGCATTCAGTCCGTTTGTAAAAGAGAATGCTATTTTAAATTCAATATCGCTCGCGCCCTTCGGCAGCTCAGCCGCAATATATTTAATTCCGTCATCTTCGAACTCATATACCCGCTCAAAGCCATCCAGATTCGCTTCGGCATAAAGCTCGATACCGGCGTATGAGGAACAGGTGGAAAGCCTTTTACCGGTTAGGGCTGATTCGAGCCTCAGCGCGTATTCGGGTTTCGGTTTTTCCAAATCCAAACCGCCGTATGCGGGGTTAATCACGATTCTGTTGCTCTTTGCCTTGTTGAAGTGAACTTTGTAGCACACGGTATCCCTTGTGATTGCCGCGCTTGCCGTATATTTTTCGGTGCTGACGGTGTATTCACCTGGAGCAGCGGTTTCCGAAACGATTTTCTCGTATTTGGGGAGTTTTTTTCCGCTTGTAAAACTAACCATATAAAAGTTGTAAAAAAGCTTAATAAACCCGGTACCGGAAACGGAGTAATGCGTAAAACCTTTTATCCGCTTATGTTTTGTTTCAATCTTTGGCACGGAGCTTGAACTTGGCCGGTAAATGCAATACCCCGTGGGGTAGCATCCGCTGTACGGCACTGCGGAAAGGGCGTTGTAAGGCAAATAAACCGAAGGGCTTAAGTTGCCTATCTGCGGTTTTAAATAAAACCATTTTGAGGCGATTTCATCCGTGTTGTTAAATTCAAAAATCTCGCTGCCGAAGAACGGATTTACATAGTCCAGCCGGTCGCTCATAAAAGCTTCAGTCCCTTCTTTTGAGTTTGGAGCGCGGTTTCAGCTTGCAAAACGTATTTCGCCGGCAAACAGATTGGTTGCACCTTTGATTGATCTTACATTTTAAATATTATAACATAACCGTTTGCAGTTTTCATTATTATTCCTAAAAATATCTAAATTTTTGTCATTTAATGCGCCTCTGATTCAGTAATGTCATGGTTAAAAAGACGTTTAAAACGCAATGTTTTTTGGT
>Ga0073936_10007711_pt1 | contig 13883 bp, 11 predicted proteins | sample AliMusrvi5mmetaG_FD_87041 | JGI IMG/M metagenome (GOLD analysis project Ga0073936, IMG submission 87041) | Freshwater lake bacterial and archeal communities from Alinen Mustajarvi, Finland, to study Microbial Dark Matter (Phase II) - Alinen... | ecosystem: Environmental > Aquatic > Freshwater >... | reverse complement strand
TTTTCAAACCAATTTACTTTTGGATGCAATGGATGTATTGGACTAAATGGATTTAGTGATTTTCATATCAACTCACTATTTTTGTAAAAAAATAAAAGCGGAACCGAAAAGCTAAACGAGTAGGAAAACAAACAAAAATAAATTAATCCAATGAAAAAATTAATTATTATCATGGCAATTGCCATCACAGCAAGTTCATGTACACTTACCACCTACATTGAAAAAGACCTATCGATGAACTACGAATTAAACATGAAAAGCAAAAGAGATGTAGCAACCTTCGAAAAAGTGCATGTGTATTTGAGTGAAAAAGAAATACCTGGTGAATTTACCGTAAAATCACTAAATACCTACAGTCCCATTGTGCTGCCGGTAATAGGTAACAGGGTAAAGGCAGTTACACAACGTCTATACAAAAAAGCAGTAAGAGCTGCCGAAGACCAAAAAGGAGATGCCGTGCTGATATTGGATGATGCCCATTTCAAAGTATTAAAAATGAAATAAACAACCCTTTTCTAATATGAATCTTTATCCTTGTTTACTACCCCGTTTGCTTGTAAGGCATTCGGGGGAAATAACCTATACAAAGTAAAATAAACAGATGTTTCTATAACTTTACGACAAATAATAAATTTCCTTTACATTTATTATTCCTTTTCATTGTATTTATTAAAATTATCTCTAAATTTGCAGTTTTACAAAAGTAACTTTTCAAACCCCAATAATTTTCCAAATTATAAATTTAAAACAAAAAATTATGAAAACAAATCTCTTCAAAGTTTCAAGTATGTTCCTCTTTGCCGGAACTTTGGCGTTAATGATGCCTTCTTGTAAATCTACAAAAGCGCTAACTCCGAAAGATGAAGGCGAAGTATTAATTCAGACTTATTGTTCTGGCGATGAGTTTAAAAGTACTGCTAAAGCATTGCGTTTCTCTGCTATTGGCGAAAGTATGGATCAGATGACTGCAAAAAAGAAAGCCATGAGCGAAGCTAAAGCTGGATTAGCAGGTGCTATCAATACATTAGTTAAAGGCGTAACCGACAACTATGTAAAATCGGGCAACTTCAACAACAAAGAAGAATTGTTGAAAAATTATGAAGGATTGAATCGCGAAGTTATTGACCAATCGCTTGCCGGTACTATTGTTATTTGTGAAAAAATGACTAAAACAAAGGAAGGTACTTACAAATCGTATGTTTGCATTGAGTTGGGAGGCAATGAGATTCTTCAATCAATTAATAACAAAGCTACCAGCAACGAAATGTTGAAAGTGGATTATAATTACGATAAATACAAAAAGACTTTTGAAGAGGAGATGAATAAGATTAGTAAATAATTTTAGAATCAACAACTAAAGATTAAAAGAAGTAATAAAATAGGAGGAGCAGGTTAATCTTACCTGTCTCTTCCTTTCATATTTAATTTTCTAATAGCATAATCATATCTACTTGCTCAACTAAAACATTCCGACCAACTAATTAAAATGCATCAAATACTTATGAAGAAAATATTAGTTGCAGTTTTTATCCTCAGTAATTTAATTTCTTTAAATTCCCAAACTATTGATTTTATCAAAGCAAACCGACAAACCTATATTTGGGGCGAAGGTACTGGTTCAACAGTAAAAGAAGCTGATCAAACGGCTTTGGCTGATATCATAGGACAAATCTCAACTCAGGTTGAAAGTACTGCTACCGCAACAACAACTGAGATAAATAAAGACTTCAAGAAATCCTGGAACGATGTGGTAAAGACCTATTCAAGTGCTACGCTCTCAAACACAGAAAGATTTATTATTCAAAACGAACCTGATGCCAAAGTATTTCGATACGTGAAACGGAGTGAAGTGGCAAAAATTTTTGAAAGCCGAAAAAATAAAATCATTGACTTGGCAAGAAATGGAGAAACAGCACTTAAAAATCTTCAGATTGCTGATGCACTTCGTAATTTTTATTGGTCACAAACACTTTTGCGGAGCCATCCCGATGCATCCAATATTAAAATGACACTAGAATCCGGCAATGAAGTATTACTTATTACGTGGATACCTATCCAAATTAATCAAATATTTACTAACCTTTCAGTCACTATCGATAAAGTTGAACCCAAAGATAGTTACACGAATTATTTGCTTGACATACGCTATAACAAACAATCTGTAAGGAACTTAGATTATACATACTGGGGTGGACAGGATTGGTCAAATATAAATAGTGCCAAAGATGGACTTGGTGTTTTAGAATTACCCAAAACTCAAAAGGGAGATGATATTCGCTTAAAATGCGAATATGTTTTTGAGAGTGAAAATGCTATTGACATGGAACTGCGCGATGTTATGCAAAAACTCCCGGAAGTTTCATATAAAAACTGTTATTTAAAAGTGGGTCAAAAAAATACATCAACTTCTTTAAACTCCGGTTCAATAAATGTTGCCAAAACTACTGAAACTAAACCTTCCAACAACACTGAAACAATAAAGCCAATTTCAGAATCGAAAGATAAAGACCTGATTATAAAAAAGGTAATTTCGGCTATTTCAAATAAAGACTATCCAACTGCACAATCACTTTTCACGGTAGATGGTTATTCAATTTTTCAAAGTTTACTCCAATATGGTAATGCTAAAGTTCTTAAAGATGTTGATCTAAAGTATTATCAGTTTGGCGAATCGGTTATTTGTCGCTCCATTCCAATGAGTTTTAATTTTAAGTCGAATAACCGCACCTTTGTGGAAGATGTTGTTTTCTATTTCGACAAAAACAACAAGATAGAAAACTTAACTTTTGGTTTATCCAAAAAGGCCGTGGATGATATTGCTAGCAATAACACTTGGAGCGAAGAAGTACGAATGCAGCTTATAAACTTTATGGAGAATTACAAAACGGCTTATGCATTAAAACGATTGGATTATATCGAAAAGATATTTTCGGACGATGCATTGATTATTACTGGAAGAGTAACAAAGACTGCTACTTCAACCGAGTTCAGATATATGAATAACAGAATTGTAAAATATAATCAGCAATCAAAATCGCAATACCTAAAGAACCTGAAGTATTCGTTTGGCAGCAATGAGTTTATTAATCTGCGATTTGCCGACAATACTGTCAAACAATCTGGTAAATCAAAAGCACTGTACGGCATTCAAATTAAACAAGACTATTTCTCTTCCAGTTATGGTGATACTGGATATTTGTTCTTACTTATTGATTTTACTGACTCTGTAGCCCCGCAAATTCATATACGTACATGGCAACCAGAGAAAAATGCTGATGGTAGTATTTATGGATTAAGTGATTTTTAAAATAATAAAATCTAGAATAAACTTCTTATGAAAAGACTTTTCATTTCATTAGTTATAATCTCCTTGTTTGGCAATCTTTCAGCTGAAATCTCCGTAAAATCTTTTCGATTATTAGAGAAAGACAGTACAGCAAGGATATTAGCTCCTGAAAAGGATTTCAATGGAGATATCAGTGCCATTATTAAGCTTGTAACCACACAATCAGGTTTTACTTTTGATTGCGGTTCAATTGGGATAGTAAAAACAATCAAAAAGCCAGATGGTGTTTGGATTTATGTCCCTTATGGAGCGAAACGGATCAGTATTATGCATCCAACATTAGGCATGTTAGAAGATTGGCCTTTCCCAATCAATATTGAAAAGGCAAGGGTTTATGAAATGCAAATTTTCTCCGGTAAAATTTTCACAAAGGTTCAAGAGATTGAAAAGCAATATTTAGTTATAAGTACGGACCCAATCGAAGCAAAAATTTTTATTAATGATTCATTGGTTGGGAGAGGTAATTATCAAGAAAAACTAAAACCAGGTAAATATTCTTATCGAATTGAAGCTCAACTTTATCATTACGAAGTAGGAAGTCTTGAATTAAAAGATGCCAAAAAAAATTTACAAATCAAACTCCAACCTGCATTTGGATTCTGTGCAATTAAAACTGAACCAGAATCGGGAGCAATAGTAACAATCGATGGTAAAAGGCAATTGAAAAGTACACCCTGTTTAAGCGAAGCTTTGTCAAGCGGAAAGCACACAGTTGAGGTAGTGAAAGATATGTATAAGAAAACTACACAGATAGTAGAAATTACAGATAATCAGACATCTGAATTACAATTGTCATTGCAACCCAATTTTGCAGATATTTCAGTTACCACTCAAAATGAAGCCAAGATTTATGTTGACAATGAATATCAGGTAATTGGCAATTGGAATGGTAGATTAAATGAAGGAAGTCATTTATTGGAAGCACGTCGGGAAAAGTATCGTTCAGTTCAAAAAAAGGTTGAAGCAAAAGTAGGTGAAAAGTTGACCTTTGACATACAACCTGTGCCTATCGTTGGCTCGCTAAATGTAAATTCAATTCCTAAAGAAGCAACTGTAACTATTAATGGCAAAGTAAAGGGGACTACTCCATTAACTATTCAAAATATGCTAATAGGGGATTATAGTATAGAAGTCAGTAAATCAGGTTATGATCAAATTCAAAAATCTATCACAATTAACGAGGAACAAACTACTCAAATAAATGAAAATTTCAATAGTAGTAAATTTATTCAAATTACGAGTACTCCATCATATAATGATGTATATATAGATGGTAAACTAATTGGTAAAACACCCCTGAAAATATCAGTTTCTTTTGATAAGCATAACTTTGAAATTACAGATGGTAAAAAAACTGTGAACCAAGAAATTACTATTAATAACGAATCATCTTCTGTTTTAAATTTTGAACTGTATGAATGTAATTCTGTAAAGTCAATAAGCTCAAATCCAAGTGGTGCTACAGTTTTGGTAAATGGTAAAAATATTGGAGTTACACCACTCACCTATACTATGTTGAATAAAATTGATTTAATAACAATAAAAGAAAAGGGTTATACTGCCTATAATCAAATCATTAAATGTGATGGAACTGATTTTTCAACCGATTTGACTCCTGCTAAAAAATTTAGATTTAGGGATTATGTCTCACTTGGAGGTCAAATAGGTTTAAACAGTATGACTTTGTTTGATTTAGGCATTGGTATGAATATAAAATTTGTTGATTGGTTCTTTTATAAAACGGAATATAATTTAGTTACAGGAAGTACAAACATGTTATGTTTTGGTGACTTTCAAAAAAAATCTGTGATTTTTGGTGAAATTGGGTATTGCTTTAATTCTGTAGGTGGTCTAAAAAACTCAGCAGTATTAGGAATAGGATATGGAAATTTCAGAAGTAATATAGATTTAAAATATATATTTAGTGGTCCATTTGAATTAATCTATAGACTTGGTTTTTAAACCAATATCAAAAAATATCGAGACTAACTTTTCTAATATATTTATGAAAAGAATACTTCAACTCTTGTTTTTACTTGCTTTTACGGGACAACTGTTTGCTCAAATAGATGTAGAGTCTTTCTTCAAGAAAGAGAATGACTTGGATGCGCGTGTGAATTTCCCAAAAACAGATAGATACGCTAAGAACTGCGCTATTATCAAAGTTGCGACTACTGAAACAGCTCTTTCATGGGATGTTGACCCAGCTTCTTACATTGTGGAAGCAAAACCAAAAACTGCTGAGTGGTGGATTTACATACCTTCAGGCACAAAGCGATTAATTATAAGGCACAAGTTGTTAGGTGAAAAGAATTATCTTTTTCCAGAAACAATTGAGTCCAATGTAGTATATAGGCTAGTTCTTACTACCGGTAAAGTTATTACAACTTTGGAAGAAGAAATTACCCTTCAAGATATAGAGATTAATTCAACACCCACCGATGCATTGATTTATATTGATGATATTTTTAAACAAACTGGCAGTTATAAAGGAAAACTGAAACCAGGGAAATATGATATAAAAGTTGAAGCAATACCATTCTATCATACTGAAGTTGAAAAGATAGAAATTACTAATGTACCGATAAAAAGAGAAATAAAACTCAAACCTGCTTTTGGTTATATATATGTAACTAGTAAACCCGAATCCGGTGCAAAAGTAAAAATTGATGGGAAAGAACTTGGTAAAACAACTCCTTTTCAAAGTGACATGTTAGAAAGTGGAGTACATAAAGTTATGGTTATAAAAGAGATGTATGAAACACAAACCCAGAACGTAACTGTAAAGGATGGACAAATCTCACCTATTAATTTTGATCTTAAACCTACTTTTGCAGATATAACAATTACTGCTAAAGAATCAAATATATATATTAATTCGGAATTAAAAGGTGAAGGCAAATGGCAAGGAAGATTGAATTCAGGTGATTATTTAGTTCAAGCCAAAAAAACAAATCACAGAGATGCAATAAAAGAAATCAATGTAAAAATTGGACAAAATGATTCCATTGATTTGCAACCAATCCCAATAAATGGCACATTAGATGTTAATACATTTCCACCCGATGCGACAATAATAATTAACAATAAAGAATATGGCTCTACACCCAATACAATTAAAGATTTGCTTATAGGAACATATACTGTGAAATTGTCAAAAGAAGGATATAAACCCTTTTCAAAAATTGTAACTATTGAAAAAGAAAAAACAACCTATCTGAATGACACACTTTATAATGGTCGTTTAGTTAGTGTTTTTTCCACACCAGACACAACTCAACTTTATATTGATGATAAACTGATAGGAAAAACACCCTACAAAGGAAATATGACATTTGGTAACCATACTTTACGGATAGAAAAAGATGAACGAAAAGCTGAGAAAACAATAACCATACTTGAAAATGGAGGTGAGAATACTTTTACTTTAACGCTACCTTCAAAAGTCATTCAAGAAAAGATTAACAAACCATCTGAAATTATTCAAAATCAACCTACTGAACGTAATATTAATGTATATTCTACTCCAACCAATGCAACTCTTTATATTGATGGCTTGCAGGTAGGCAAAACGCCCTATAGTAGCAATTTACAACTTGGAAAACATACTTTACGAGTTGATATAAATGGAAATACCGCTGAAAAGAATATTTGGATATTAAGTACAGGTGGAGAAACTAATTTCAGTTTGAAGATTGAGCAACAATCTTTTACTTCAAATTCCGATCAAAAAGTGGAAACATTTCATGCGCCCAGGACAACTTCATTTTATATTGCACCGGGTATTACTTATCCATTAGTACAAAAAACAACAGGTAGCATTTGGGGGAATGGAATTGGTTATGAACTTAAAGCTGGAGTTTTAATTACAAAATCATTTGGAGTTTATGCCAAATATGCTTCGAATTTTTCTACAACTACTCCTGAATATACAATCGACAATATACCATCAGATAATTATTACGATATTGATAATACCACAAGCGTTACATCGTATAGTCGTATGGGAATTGTTGGGGGTGCAATGCTTAACCTCAAACCAATAATATTGTACGCTGGTGGTGGTTGGGGGCAGTATAAACATTTTGTAAAAGCTAATTTGTACAATTATTCCGATAATAGTTTCATAAAATCTTTCACTTTGTCAGACAAAGGTTCTTATTCAGGTTTAGAAACAAATGCAGGCATAATTGTATATAAAAAACCATTCTCAATTTCCATAGGTGTTTCTTCCATTCAATTTAAGTACAATGAACTTTCATTGGGCTTAGGTTTATTATTTTGATATTATGAAACGAGCATGAATACGAGTATTCACAAAAGACAGTGATAATCTGACATGCGAGTTACATACGACCATTAAAAACAATTATTATCGTATGAAAGGAAATAAATACATACTTAATAAGTTTATGCCAAAGAATACCTTTTTACTTGTAAAAGGTAAAACAGCATTAATGATGATGTTAGTGGTATTAACACTCATTTCATGCCTGTCCGAAAACGAAATAACCGATGCAACCAGTTTTGTACCTATTGCTGTAAAAACATCAGCAGCTAAAGATGTAACTTCTAATTCTGCAACGGTGGGCGGTGAATTATCTGCCGCACAAAAGCGTCAGGTAACACGAGGTATTTGCTGGGGTACAACCGAAAATCCAACTACATCTGATAATGACTTAAAAGAACAAGGAGAATTAGGTACTTTCTCATTTAATCTCAGTAATTTACAAGCTGCAACCACTTATTATATTCGTGCTTATGCCAATAACCCGAAAGGCATTGTGTATGGTACTCAGCAAACTTTTAAAACAGCTGCACTTACAACAGCTACAATTTCGACTAACACTGTTACAGGAATTACTTCCCTCAGTGCTATATCAGGTGGCACAATAACCACCGATGGTGGTTCTGCGGTTATTGCCCGTGGAATATGTTGGAATACAAATCAGAATCCAACCATTGACCTCACTACCAAAACCAATGAAGGAATAGGTATTGGAACTTTTACCAGTTCAATGATTAATTTACAACTTGGTGTAACATATTATGTTAGAGCGTACGCCACCAATGCATTAGGAACAAGTTATGGAACTCAACTTACATTCACAACTAATAATTATGCAAGTATTACCACTAATACAGTAACAAATATAACAACTTCTTCTGCCACTTGTGGTGGCAATATCATTTCTGATGGTGGTTCAACTATTACGGGGCGTGGTGTTTGTTGGAGTACTTTAGCTAATCCTACAATAAATGATAGCAAAACCTCTGAGACAACAGGTACGGGTAGTTATAACAGCTCTATAACAGGATTATTGGCAGGTACAACATACAATGTTCGAGCTTATTGTACTAATTCACTTGGTACGGTGTATGGAGCAAATGTTATCTTTACAACATCAATTGGCTTGCCGTCATTAACAACAAACGCAATTTCAGGAATAACTTCTACTACGGCAACATCGGGAGGCAATATAATCTCAAACGGTGGCGGTGCTATTACTGCACGAGGTGTTTGTTGGAGTACTAATTCAAATCCGACTATTACAAATTCTATTACTTCAGATGGCATTGGTACTAGTTCTTTTTCGAGTTCCATTACCGGATTAACATCAAATACTACATATTACGTTCGTGCTTATGCTACAAATGCGACTGGAACTGCATATGGTAGTCAAGTGAGTTTCACAACTTCAATCTTGTTATCAATTCCAACATTAAGTACAACAGTTGCATCTTCAATTTCAACTTCTACAGCTAGTAGTGGAGGTAACATTAGTAGCGATGGAGGAGCTACTATAACCGCACGGGGCGTATGCTGGAGTACTGCTACTAATCCTACAATTAGCAATAGCAAGACTTCTAATGGAACAGGAACAGGTGTTTTTTCCAGTTCAATTACAGGATTATTACCGGGTACATCTTATTATGTAAGGGCTTATGCAACGAATAGTGTCGGAACTGCTTATGGAACTCAGATTAATTTTAGTACTGTGGCTCTTGCAATAGGACAGTCTTATCAAGGTGGTATAATTGCGTATATTTTTCAGTCAGGTGATCCTGGGTATGTTGCTGGTGAATCACACGGTTTGATTGCTGCACCTACAGATCAGAGCACAGGTATTCAATGGTTTAATGGGAGTAATATTAATATTGGTACAGCTACAACAATTGGGTCAGGAAATACAAATACAACCGCTATTGTAAATAAACAAGGTATTGGCAACTATGCGGCAAAACTTTGTTCGGATTTAGTTATAGGTATTTATAACGATTGGTATTTACCGAGTAAAGATGAATTGGACAAATTGTATATTAATAGAAGTGTTATCGGTGGATTTAATTCATCAGACCCAGGGTATTGGAGTTCCAGTGAATATTCTATAAGTCAAGCTTGGGTTAAAGCATTTGCGTATGGATACAATGGCTATTTAACGAAAAGTTCCTCTACAAATGCAAAAGTAAGAGCTATTAGAAGTTTTTAGATATTTATCAAGAAATAATTAATCGACAAATTATAAATATTGTTTAAACTTTATGGACTTATGAAATGGAATTTGGGTCTTAATTTTAATTCATCTGAAGTATTCTTGTTTAACCCCTCAGATGCAAAACAAGCAGAATTTAAACGTTTTATAAAAGAGCGTAAGTATCATATTTATATTGTATGCAAAAGGAAAAAATCTTTTTTTGAAAAGAGTGTTTCTGAAAATGGATGTTTTCAAACAACTCTTTATAATTTGGATGAAAAGCATAATAAAATCTATTTTGATTATAAACACAGAGATTTCTTGAAAATCAATTCATATAAAAATGGGTATTATAATATTGATAATAAAGTAGAAAATGGACAAGAAATGAGGGATATTCATTTGATTTCATATTTCTGCTACCATGAAGATATGACAAATAGATATCCTGTGTCAGAACCATTACCGTCAGATTTAGAGGTAATGTATATTGGTCAAGCATATGGGAGAACTAAATTAAAAACAATTGATTACAGGGTCTTAAACCATAATAAAATCCAAGAAATTGCACTTGACATCTTAGAGAAAGGCAGTAACGAAGAAATAATTATAGTAGGATTAAAATTTGAAAACAACACTATGGGAACTTCTTTTGTTGGTATCAATGATAAAGTTATCCGCCCTACAAATGAAAGTATGCAGGAGCTTCAAAATAAAGCTGGCAAAAAACTCACAAAAGGTCAGGAAATAACTGTTTGTGAAGCTTCTCTAATAAGCTATTTTAGACCACAATTGAATACTGAATATAAAAAAACGTTTCCTTCCAAAGACTTTACTTCATACGATGAACTTTATGAAATTGATTTTGAGTATTCATCATTAGTGGTTAATACAAAATTTTATGGAGTTAGATTATTTTCCGAACATATTAAGGAAAGAAAATATGAACATTTTCAATACTTTCCATTAAAATCAACAGAAGATAAAGATTCCTTATTTGAGTATTTATATAAGTTAAACAGAAAAGAATATGACTGAATATCCGTTCAATTTTGACAGGGAGAACTTTGAAATTTTTCCAAAAGAAATCTGGTCAAATAAATTGATTGTGTTTCATGGAACAACAACCTTTCATTCTCAAAGTATAGAAAGCCTAGGTTTTAATAAGAATTTTATTCCATTTAATATAAGCTTTGTAGAAAAATTGGTTGAGACATTAAAAATGGATGGAATAATTTAGTTTGATATAAAAAACAGCATACTTGATTTAAACAATCTAAATCAAACTAAATCGAATACTGCAGAAACTATAAATCGCTATATAATAAACAAACAAAGTCAGAATTCGAGACTAAGTTTTTCGCCTCTAAGTGCAGCATGTTTAAAGTATTCAGTTGGTGAGAATAAAGGTGGGCAAGGGTTTAACCTTATCAGAAGGGCAAAAGATATAATAAATACTGCAATTTTATCAAATCCATATTTGCAAAAAGAAATTCCAACTGAAGTTATACAATTATTTGATTTATTACCTCAACTTGATAGTTCTCAAGGTGTGGTTTATGCCATTAAATTACCTGATGATTTAAATGAAATTCAAGCAGATGATGCGAATAAAGTTGTTTATTCTTCAAAATCACTTCCTGCGAGTTCAATTATTGGCAAAGTCTTAATCCCTAATGAATTTACATGTGTTCCATTTGATTTAGAGGTTCTTAATAGAAAGTTAAGTCGTAAATACTTTAATGGAATAGGTCAAATTTTAAATAGAGAGAAATAAATTATGAATAATTCATTTCCAAATAAATGTTATTGGTGTGGAACTGATTTAAGTAAAGAAACAAATAAAGCTGAGCATGTTCCACCTCAAGGTTTCTTTCCTGGGTGTCCAAAGGAGAATTTAATTAAAGTTCCATCTTGCAAAAAACATAACAATGACTTTTCAGCATTAGATGAACGATTTCGAATTTATATTCAAAGTATTGGCTCGAATCAAGCTGCAATTGACCAGTTTAAAGACAAAACGATTCGGGGTTTAAAAAGAAATGAAAGTAAAAAGCTCGTTGAATCTTTATCAAAAGAATCCCACTCTCTCACGATAAATGGTCATAAGCAATTGGTATTTGAATTTAGCAAAGAATATACCGACTTATTTATGGAGAAGATTATAAGAGGTCTTTACTTTTTTCATAATTCCAAACATACTGAAGGTAACCTAATCTCATTTTCGCTACTATTTCCAGTTTTAGAAATAGATTATGAATCTATTTATGAGTCAATTATTGATGAACTACGCTCTGACAAAATGAAAGAAGGTGTATATTTTTATCCGCAAATATTTCGTTACCGCTATGCAAATCTTATAGAAAATGATTCATTCTTAGTCGTTTTAGATTTTTATGAAGGAGTTGAATTTATTGGATTGATAACACCTTATTAACTAAAAGCGTTATAGCGAATAATTTGGCAAGTGATGTTGAAAGATGTATTTTCCACTTCTTTCAGTAAAAAAAGTACTATCTGCAATTACTGTCGAAAATTTCAGAATTTTACGTAATTAAGAGGATATTTTAGCTATTATAAAGTTCGATTTAATTAATTTATCAATACCCATGAAAAAAAACCTAACATTCTTATTTTTAATACTTATTACTAGCTCTTTATCAGCACAAAGTCTGGACGAATACCAAAAGAAACAACAAGCTGAAATACAGAGGTATCAGCAAACCCATACTGAAGGAACAGAACAACTACGAAAAGAATATGCTGATTATGTAAGTAAACGTGATGCCGAATGGGCAGATTACCTGCGTAAAGCATGGGAGATGTTCACTGTATTTCGGGTAAAAAAACTCCGCTAAAGCCGAAACCGGATGTTGTACCTGCTTATGTGCCTCCCACTTCAACTCCTGAACCAACTAATATACCATCTACTATTCCACCAATAGTTGCTCCTGTTATAGTACCCAAACCGGATACCCAACCGGCAAAACCAATCTGCAAACCGGCAGAAGATGAAACCAATGTCAATAAGGTTAGTCTTGATTTTTATGGTCGTACATTTTCCATTCCATACGATGTGGCAATGGGTAGTTGCACATTGCCCGATGTAAGTCAAAATGCTATCAGTGTTTTTTGGGAAAAGGCAAGTACTTGTAATTATACGCCTGTGGTAGAACGATTGCTAAAAGCCAAGTCTGAGTTACAGATAAATGATTACGGTTATTTTGAACTTGTTCAGCAATTTTCAAATGATTTGTTTTCGACAAATGAAAATTCTACACGGTTAATGACCTGGTTTTTGTTGGTTCGTTCAGGATATGGTGTTCGTGTTGCATTTAAAGACCAACAGATTGCGTTGCTTGTTCCGATGCAGCAGCAAATTTATGCAAAAAGTTTCATGACAGTTGGTGCTAAACAATTTTATTTATTCCCGGATATCAATGGTGGCTCTTTTTTTACCTACGATAAAGATTATTCCACATCCGCCCAAATATTGGATCTGAATATTATCAATTCGCTAAACTTTGCAGGTCGAAGAGCAGAAAAAGTACTATCATTCAATTTCGACCATCAGACATACAACTTACGTGTGGCTTATAATCCTGATTTAATTGATTTTTACAAAACGTATCCACAAGCAGACTTAAGTGTGTTTTTTAATGCAGCCACTTCCACTCAGGCAAAGCAATCATTGGTTGAAGTCCTGAAACCTTATACTTCCCAAATGGATGAATTGAAAGCGGCTAATTTCCTGCTACATTTTGTGCAAACTGCTTTTCAATATAAAACGGATGATGAGCAGTTTGGTCGTGAAAAATTCTTTTTTGCCGAAGAACTATTTTATTATCCATACTCTGACTGTGAAGATAGGGCAATACTCTTTTCATATTTAGTTCGCGAAATTATGGGTTTAAAAGTGGTCGGCCTCAATTACCCAAATCATGTTGCTACAGCCGTAGCATTTAATTCAGAAGTAAATGGTGACTATTTGATGTATAAAAACAAAAAATATATACTATCCGACCCTACATTTATTAATGCTCCGGTAGGTCAGACCATGC
>Ga0073936_10007708_pt1 | contig 13885 bp, 12 predicted proteins | sample AliMusrvi5mmetaG_FD_87041 | JGI IMG/M metagenome (GOLD analysis project Ga0073936, IMG submission 87041) | Freshwater lake bacterial and archeal communities from Alinen Mustajarvi, Finland, to study Microbial Dark Matter (Phase II) - Alinen... | ecosystem: Environmental > Aquatic > Freshwater >... | reverse complement strand
ATAAAATATGGAGTAAAACGTCTGTATAGTGTTTCTGCGTATTATAATAATTTTTTAGGGAGGTCGCAATGCTAACGAATTATTCACCAAAACGGATTTTTTATTCTGCACTTCTTGCTGCGGTAACATCCATGGCAATATCCGGTTGCGTAAGTACCGGTGGTTCAGCAATGGATACTCACAAAAAGGGGATGGAAAGTGTGACTGATGAAGAGTACGTGGTCCCCAAGAAACCTATTGACAGACACTCCATCGGCTGCGCCTGGTCGAAACAGTTCGGCCCCGTGGAAGATCCCGGTGTTGCTGATATTCGCGTCAAGAAGGAGAAATCCTTCAGCGGCGTGCAGCAGGATTTCGCTTACAACCGCGGAATTGCTCTGGGTGGTACGCCTTCGGTTGCCCCTGTTCAGGGTGAAATTGGATTACAGGGTGGCAGCGTCGAAAAATCGAAGCTGGCCGGACTTGAGATCATCACTCCTGTGAACATTGGTGATATCCCGTTTGAACCACAAATTCCATACATAACGGAAGCTTTGCGGCTTGCAAACTTCAAGATCGGTGATGAAAAATCCAACAAGGCGCAGATAAGTGCTGGAGTCGGTTCTGTAGCAGGCAATGCCGTAGCAACTGCAGAAGTGGGCTCACAGGCCCGACGAGGAACAGAAGGTGACGGCCTGGTGGTTGCCTACAAATTGAACAAGATTGACATGGACACCTACATTAAACAGGATTCTGGCAGCATTAAACTGGAGTTGAACAAGTCGGAAGAAAAATCCGGCATGATTGTCAGGGCCAGACTCCAGACTATTGAGCCTGGCGCTAGTAGATCTCTGCCGCGCAATCTCGTGTGGGCCTGTGCGCGTGCCGATGCAATGAGCCGCGACATGGTCGCAGCGTGGTTTGTTGAGCTAAAGTCAACCGATCCGAAACGTAAGTCTCTTACCATAGCCTTTCCTGCTCACCCCAAAGTCGATGATTGTTACAACTACAGCAGTGTAATCTTTTCGAAGATAAATCCGGTAACAGATAAGATAGAGCGGCAGAAAATAACTGTCACTGTGATTGATGGCGAAGTGACCGACAGCCTGAAACCAAAGCTTTGGGATGCGCGCGCTTCGCTGGTGGATGAGTCCTTCAAGATCAAGCCGGTAAAACCTATTGATCTGCAATGAACGTTGGTATTTTGACGATTACTTGTTTTTGAAAGGAGTTTTTCATGCGTCGGAATAATAAATATATCACTTCGATTCTTGCGGCTACTCTGGCTCTTTTGACTCTGTGTGTTATTACTTATGCCGGCAGTAAACCTGAAATTACAAGCCACACCATACAGGCACTGGATCGTGCCTTGAGTATAAATGTTCAATGGCAGTCTGAAAACCCGATTTCCAGCGTAAAAATAATCGCCGGTCAGGGTGAGAAGGAAATCAAGATCGATGAATATGACAACCGCCGCAACCCTTCAGGCTATTCCGGGGAAGTTTCTGCGGTCATCCCGATTGATCCGGCGCTCTATCCCGGCATAATTCCTTATCAGATCCAGCTTGTGGATGACTTGAGACAGAAGAGCGACCTGTTTTCCGGTCAGGCAGTGATGCAGGCTGTGGCAATGCCCGGTATGGTTTCTGCTCCGGGTATGCTTCCTCCCCCCGGCATGATGCCGCCTCCAGGCATGATGCCTGCCCCTGGCATGATGCCTGGCGGTACTGTTATGCAGGGAATGCCCGCTGGTCAGCAGGATGACGGCTGGGGCAAAAGCAACATCCGGGCCGGAAGAGGCCAGGGTACTGAACCGGGCGGCGCAAAATCCAATGATATGGTTGAAAAGATGCTGAAGGTTGCCGAGCGGTTCGACACTCCGCCCTCTCTGGATGTCATTAAGGTCAATGTTCTTGGTCCGGAAAACGTGACGTTCACCTCCAAGGCTAATGATGACAAGGGAATACGCGATATAACATTCCGGGTCTATGACGGAGTCGGCAACAAGGTTGGTGAGCAGGTGCTCACTAATCTCGGCAAGAAATGGGAAGGTTCGACTCAACCGATCAAGATACCAGGTGGAGGCAGTTTCAGGGTTGTTGCCCAAGCTGTTGATACAGCTGGCAACACATCAAAAGAACAAGTTGCTTCGTTCAGTATGAAGGGGTCTCCTGTCGCAACGCAACAGCAGCCACCGCCAACTCCTATTCAAGCATCGGAACCCCCGGGCCAACCGACGGTAGTGACTTATCCAGTTGAGACACCACCTCCACCTCCGGTGGTAACGCCGCCTGCACCTCCGGTAGTGATGCCGCCTGCACCTCCGGTAGTGATGCCGCCTGCACCTCCGGTAGTGATGCCGCCTGCACCTCCGGTTGAGACGCCGCCTCCGCCTCCGGTAGTGATGTCGCCTCCGCCTCCGGTGGTGACTCCTCCTCCTCCGGTTGTGACTCCGCCGCCGCCCCCAGTGGTGACTCCGCCTCCGATCTTGCCTCCACCAACAGTTGTCATACCGCTACCCGCAACTCCTGGCGGTATGGACCCTTTAAAGCCTCCCGCAGATCCTGTCATCTACACCAACGGCAACATTGCCGGTGTCCAGAACGGTCCGATGAGAACGACCACCTTCGCCGTTGATGCTTCGCACCGTGTGACCTTCATCTACACCTATCACTACTTTAATGGTGGTAAGCTGCCTGGTACCATCAGTCTCAAGCACAGTGACGGCACAATGTACGGTCCCTGGTCGGCAAAGGGCGCTGTAGGGCAGGGCGGGGTTCCAAACGCTTACTGGTTCGTTCTCCCCAATGTTGAGATAAAGCCTGGCAGCTACACCGTTGTCGATTCGGATAACACAACCTGGTCGCAGAATTCGGGATCAGGTGGAGCAGGATTTGTAGAGATACGCGGCATCAGATATTCTGCCGGTTCCACACTGACAGTACCAGAGGCCTTATCCGGACAGTGGGAATCATCAGAGGGGCTGATTACATTCTCTCAAACAGGGAATTCGGTAACAGGCGTTTATTCACAGGACAATGGTCATATTACCGGCACATTCAACAATAATGTTCTGGACGGCTATTGGTATGAGGACAGTTCGGGACAGCAGTGTTCATCTCCGAGGACCAGTGGAGCCGGTCAAGTTACCTATTTCTGGGGCGGCATCAAGTTCCAGTTCAATAATGATAAATTCGTCGGAACATGGGGATATTGCGACAGTACTGCTGGCCATCCCTGGAGTGGTTCTCGTATGAAATAATTTCTTTGTTCAATAATCCCAGAGGAGGTTTTCATGTATCAACGTTATCTGACTAAAATCGCTTTTGCAGTTGTCGTTGTTGTTGTAACTGTGGCCACCTCGCCGGCAGCTGATGATTTCGGCAAAGGCTCCATTAATTGGATGGACGGCTACATTGAAGCAGTAGGCTATGGTTCTGCCCAACCCACCGGAAACAAGGGAAAAGACCGTATTAACGCCCGTCGGGCTGCTGAAGTCACAGCTCAGAGAACGCTTCTTGAAACGATCAAGGGCGTTAAAATTGATTCGATGACTACGGTCGAAAATTCGATGTTGACGGAAGATGTCATCAAGACTCGTGTTGACGGAATTGTCAAAGGTGCCCAGACTATTGAGGAGAGAGTCGAATGGGAGGGAAATTCACCCGTTTTTATGGTGAAGATGCGTATTTGTATGAATGGAGGCATCGCCGAATGCAAGGGTACCCCTCTGGTAAATGCACTTAACCTTGAAAAACGGGATGACCCTCCTTCTGTTCCCAAAACCAGACTGATCACTATTGTCACCGTCAAACAGGAACATCTGCCCCCGGTTGCAAAGCCGCCTTCTGATACCCCTCCACCGACCGGCACAAGTCGCCCCTTCGTGTGTGATCTCACCAAACCGGTCACAGGAATAGTTTTGACACTGGAAGGCAGATATTTTGAACGTTCATTGCTTCCGGTTGTCGTAACCAGAATGAACGATGAGATGGTGACCGTCTATTCGGCCAAGATTGTAAAACCGAGCGTTATCAGGACGTTTGGTGCGGTTAGGTATGCTGAAACGGTTGATAATGCAACGAAGATATCCCATTTGGGCGGAAACGTTCTGGTTGTACCGGTTGCTGATATCACCAAGGACAATCTTATCCTTATCAGTTCTCAGGATGCCGCCACCATTAAGGAAACGCTCGCTCACGGCAATAATTACCTTGAAGATGCCAAGGTCGTCATCTCGGGCCGATAAGAAATATCCATTAATTTAACTACAACGGGGGGTATTGAACATGAAAACCAGAGTTTTGTTGGCAGTAGTAGCAATGTTGGGCATATCCAGTCTGGCCTTTGGGGACGAAGTTGACAACCGCTTCAAACAGGCCCGCAAGTATTTGAATGACAACAAGATGACCATTACTACAACCGTCGATCAGGCTTACATTCAGGATGCAATCCTGGTGATGGGTGAAGGGGCGCCAAAAAAAGGCGTAACTGGGGGTCAGAAACGTCTGACCGCCATAACGGCTGCAAAGGTTATAGCGCAACGACGTCTGGCTGAATTACTTGAAGGTGTTGCCATTGTCAGTGAGACAACGGTCAAGGATTCAGAGCTTGTCTCTGACGTGATCAAGACGGCTGTTACCGGCTTCATCAAGGGAGCCCAACCGGTGATACAGGAGTGGAACGCTTCTGAAGAGACCGCTCTTGTAATTATTAAGGTTGGTGTAAGCGGGCCAAAGAGTTTTGCTGCGGTCATGTATGAAAAGATCCTGACAGAACCAAAGATAAAGAAAGAGCTTGAAAAACCCGCCTATATTCCACCTGCGGATGTCCCGCCACCGGCTCCCTCTGCCGAAGTATATGACGGCCTGGTTATTGACGCTACCGATTACAGCTTCCGTCCGGCGTTGATTAACCGTATTTTCAATTCAAAAGGTGAAGTGTTATATGACCCTGCAAAAATAAGCCAGAAGGTGTTGGTCGAGCAGGGATGCGGCGAGTACACCAATAGCGTCGACAAGGCAAGGGCCGCTTTAGGCAAGCGCGGAGTCAAGAACCCGCTGGTGGTCAAGGCCTCCGGTACGGTTAGCCCGTCCGATCTGCAAGTATCCGATATCGCTGCTGCTCAGGTTTTCTCTGCCAACCAGGCCTCCGGTTTCATGGCTGATGCTCGGGTCGCATTTGTACTGAAATAGGCTAGGGGGGTAACTGTTTTATACAGCCCCGCAGACCTGTACCAGGTAGGCGGGGTTTTTTAGTGACCGCGCTGGGGGAAATCGGTTATTGTCGTACAATCAGACATCGACGCACGTTACAGGAGACAGCGTATGGATCGACGCGACTTTATCAAATCTGCCGGAGCATTGACTCTGATGGCACCCATACTGCTCAGGGAAGCGCTGGGCGCAATAGATCAGCCGCTCGTGGCGGTGGCAGAAGGGACCGACTATCCGGCCATCACCCGCAAGGCCATCAACGCTGTCGGTGGTATGAAACGTTTTGTCAAGGCGGGGGATGTTGTGGTTGTAAAGCCGAACATGGGGTGGGACCGCTCTGTCGATTTGGCGGCAAATACCCATCCTCTGGTGTTGCGGACAGTTGTTGAGGAGTGTCTGGCTGCCGGCGCCAGAAAAGTCAAAGTCTTCGATAACACCTGCAATGACGCAAGACGCTGTTATGTCAACAGCGGTATAGAGAAGGTCCTTAAGGGGATGAATAATGTGGAGTGCAAGCAGATAGAACCGGAAAGATTCAAAATGATAACTCTGAATGGCCGGTTTCTGAAGGAGTGGGAACTTTACGACGAGGCGCTTTCGGCCAATGTCTACATCAATGTGCCGATAGCTAAGCACCACGGACTCTCCAAGCTGACGCTCGGTCTGAAGAATGTCATGGGAATCATGGGGGGCAACCGTGGTTATATTCATCGAGACCTGGCCGCTGCGCTAGCGGATGTCAATGCACACGTTAAAACCCATGTGACAATCATTGACGCTACCCGTATTTTGACGGCTCATGGTCCTCAGGGCGGTAATATCGCCGATGTTAAAATCCTTAACAAGGTGATAGTCTCAACCGATATCGTGGCCGCCGACGCATTTGCCACGACCCTGTTCGGGATGAAGCCGTCCGAGATTCCAGTCACGGTCGCGGCCTACAAACGTGGTCTGGGTGAGATGAATCTGGACAGAATTAAAGTGGTGCGGGTGTAGCCTTTGAAGATAACTCCATCCCGAATATCCCAGCTGTTTTTCCTGGTTATTTTTCTGGTTCTGTTCGTGATGACGGAGTATCGTGGTCGCGATGAAATAAATGCTGCGGTTAATTCGTACTTCCGGGCGGATCCGCTGGTGCTGCTCAGCTACCTGCTGGCGGCAAAATCATGGACGTGGCTGTTATTGCCTGCGGCCCTGATGATATTGGCAACGCTTTTTCTGGGGTGCTTCTTCTGCGGCTGGATCTGCCCGTTGGGCACAATCCTGGATCTGGTGACCCCAAAAATCCGAAAGTCCGCTCCGATAAGGATATTAAAAGGGAATACCAAATACTGGCTTCTGGTTCCTCTGTTGTCTGCTTCTCTGGTAAATCTCAACCTGAGCGGTCTTCTGGACCCGATCGCAATCCTGCTGCGCGCCTTGACGTTTCTGTTCTATCCAATATTGGGATTGACGGCACGGGAAGGATGGGTTGGTCTTTACCGACTGATCGGAGAGCGTCGCGATACCCTCGCTCCTGCCTATAACCTTCTTCGTGACAACCTGCTCCCTTTTCGCGACACACTGTACCCGCTGGCGTTTTTTTCGGCATTGGTGCTGCTCGGCATTATCGCGCTTGAACGTTACGAGACACGCAACTGGTGTCGCAACCTCTGCCCGTTGGGGACGCTCCTTGGCTGGCTGGCACGTTTTTCCCCCTTCAATAGAGTGCCTTCGGAATTGTGTGGCGACTGTGGAAAGTGCCGCGAGCTCTGCCAGACCACATTTGATCAGGGCGTCCGGAAGATAGAGGAATGCATCCTCTGTATGGAGTGCGTGCAGGGCTGCCCCCACGCCCGGATTTCATTCCAGCCATCCCTGAATATGAAAGGGAGCGGACCACTGCTTCCGGAGCGGCGGGTGCTGTTGGGCGGGATGCTTTTCGGTCTGCTGCTGGTGGTGCCGGCACGTTTTCGGTCGCCGGAAAAGGCCTCGCGGCTGCTACGGCCTCCCGGAGTACGTGACGAGAACGATTTTCTTAAAAAATGTGTCCGTTGCGGCGAGTGCATAAAGGTCTGTCTGAAAAATGCGCTATATCCGTCAGCCTGGCAGGCCGGTGTCGAGGGGATCTACACACCACTTGTCATTCCCCGTCTTGGTTACTGTGAGTATAACTGCACCCTGTGCGGCCAGGTCTGCCCGACCGGTGCAATACCTAATCTGCCTGTTTCGGCAAAGCGGCGGGAGGTTATCGGTAAGGCGGTCTTTGACAAAAATCACTGCCTTCCTTTTGCAAGAAAAATTGATTGTATCGTCTGTGAGGAACATTGCCCTATCCCCGACAAAGCGATCCGTTCCAGGGATGTAAAGGTAGTCGGACTTGACGGAGTTGTACGAACCGTCAAGGAACCGTACGTAGTCGAAGAAATCTGCAATGGCTGCGGTATATGTGAGAGTGTCTGTCCCGTCGAAACAAAGGCGGGTATTGAAGTATTTGCTGTTAAGAACCGCAAACCGATTCAGGAGTCTGCAGAAATTGCAGCTCACTGAAAATCCTGGTTTTGCGGTTGATACCATTCATACTGTGTGATATAGATTGACACCATTTATCAAGCTGGTTTTCCCATTCGGAACCTCCGGATGGGAACAAGCTCGGGTGACCATGATGATAATGATAGACCGCCTGATCGAACAGGCACTCTTGGAAGATATTCACACCGGCGACATCACTACAAGGGCGGTAGTGCCCGAGCGGCGTCCTGCTGAGGCCCGCCTGATTGCAAAAGAGGAGATGGTTGTAGCCGGATTATTAATCGCGGGGCGGGTATTTGCCAGACTCGACGGTGATGTGATCTTCAACCCCTGTTGCGCGGATGGTGAATCAGCGTCAACGGGCACTGTTCTGGGCACTCTGCGCGGGGATGCCGCAGATCTTCTGATGGGAGAACGGGTGGCGCTTAACCTGCTTCAGAGAATGTGCGGCATCGCTACGCTCACCTCCCGCTTTGTCGCAGCAGTTTCAGGCACCAAAGCCAGGATAGTTGATACACGCAAGACGACTCCCGGCCTGCGGGTGATCGAAAAATACGCTGTCAGGATCGGCGGCGGTATAAATCACCGCACCGGCCTTTATGATGGTATTCTTATCAAAGAAAACCATATTACCGCTGCCGGCGGTATCACGGAAGCGATCCGCCGCGCTCGCGCCTACATTCCCCATACACTTAAAATTGAAATCGAGACCGAAACACTTGCACAGGTAGATGAAGCGCTGGCAGCCGGCGCAGATATCATAATGCTCGATAACATGAACCTTGACGAGATGCGCTTGGCTGTGGCAGTCATAGCTGGACGCGCCCTTGTTGAAGCCTCCGGCGGCGTCAATCTCGATACGGTGCGTGCTATAGCCGAAACCGGCGTTGATATCATTTCGGTCGGTGCCTTGACCCATTCACCTCGGGCCATGGACATATCCATGCTTTTGGATTAGGAAAGAATGCATCCCAAAGCCGGTAACATTTTACGCCTGTTCCCTGAAGATAACGGATTTGTGTCGGGCGAGCATATCAGCAGAGAGCTGGGAGTGTCGCGAACCGCAGTCTGGAAGCATATAACGGCACTGAGGGGTGCGGGGTATATGATAGAAGCGGTCCCATCACGCGGCTATCGGCTTGTCACATCTCCGGACCTGCTTGAATCCGAGGTGGTCAAATCAAAATTGCGGACCGGAAGGATCGGTCAGCGTCTGGTATGTCTCAAGCGAACATTGTCTACTAATGTGGAAGCATTTCGTCTTGCCGAAGATGGAGCCGCCGAGGGTACGGTTGTCATAGCTGATGCTCAGTCTGCCGGAAAGGGGCGTCGCGGGCGTGTCTGGTCGTCGCCTTGCGGCGTCAACCTTTACTGCTCGGTGGTGCTCCGACCACAGATTATGCCGCATGAGGCGCCCCAATTGACCTTTCTATCCGCTGTTGCGGTTGCGCGGGCCATTGAGGCGACAACAGCTCTGAAGCCGGAGATCAAGTGGCCCAACGATGTGCTGATTGTCGGAAAGAAGGTTGCCGGCCTGCTCAACGAGATGAGTTCCGAAACAGATCGGATCAACTTTGTGATCTTGGGAATCGGCGTTAATTTGAACATGACGACCGACCAGTTTCCCGATGATCTGAGACACCCGGCCACATCGCTTCTGATGGAGTCAGGTTCACGGGTAGTCAGGTCCAGTTTTGCCAGCGTCATGCTGAACGAGCTGGATAAACTCTATGCAGATTTTCTTTTGTCAGGATTTGCCCCGGTGCGCCGTGAATGGCAGCAGCGCTGCAACGCCAATGGCCGGCAGGTGGCGGTCAGTGATGCCGGAGCTGATGTTGTAAGCGGGATGTTCGCAGGTATCGATGGAGATGGGGCGTTGCTGGTGCAAAACGATGAAGGCAGGATCGAACGCATATTGAGCGGTGATGTCAGGGTGGTCTGAATGCTTCTGGTAATAGATGTCGGCAACAGCAACATAGTTTTAGGGGTCTACGACCGGGAAAGACTCGTTCGAAGTTGGAGACTCTCCACCGACAAGTCGCGTACATCCGATGAATATGCGGTGCTTCTGCACAGCCTTTTCGAGCAGGCCGATCTCGCCTTCTCGTCTGTAAATGCCGCGATAATCTCCTCCGTTGTCCCTCCATTAACCGGTGTAATGGAGTCCATCGCACATGATTTTTTTAACCTGACTCCCTACGTGGTGGGACCCGGCATCAAAACCGGCATGCCGATTCATTACGATAATCCGCGAGAAGTCGGTGCAGACCGGATTGTAAATGCCGTAGCCGGTTATGAAAAACACAAGTGCCCGCTTGTCATAGTTGATTTCGGTACCGCCACTACCTTTGATTATGTCAACGCAAAAGGTGAATACTGCGGTGGAGCCATCGCCCCAGGACTGGCCATATCTCTGGAAGCACTGTTCCAGCGTGCCAGTAAGCTGCCAAGGGTGGATATAGTGAAACCGCCCCATGTGATTGCCAAGAACACGGTCAACTCCATGCAGGCCGGCATCTTCTACGGTTATGTCGGTCTGGTGGACGGAATTGTCGAGCATATCCGCGCCGAGTGCCACGAAAAATTCCGGGTTATAGCCACCGGCGGACTGGCGGCTTTGATCGCGCCGGAGTCCAAAACCATCGATGAAGTTGATGATTTCCTGACGCTGGACGGATTGCGCATTTTGTATGAGAGGAACAGGTAGTGGTGACAGAATCCCCTGTTTATAGCCGTGACAAATCTGTTTTTTCCGGTATTATCATGCATCGATGATTCTACAAACGATGATCACAATATTGCTGTTTGGAGCGAGCAGAAAATTTATTTATACTCGAAAAGGGGAGGAAGAACACTATGGGACAGTTTGAAACCAGCAAGATCCGTAACCTTGGTATCGTCGCACACGGGGGCGCCGGCAAGACATCTCTGGCAGAGGCGATCCTTTTTGACACAGGGATGATCGACCGCCTGGGGCGCGTGGATGATGGTACCTCGACCATGGATTTTGAGCCTGAGGAGATAAAACGCAAGATTTCGATCACTTCGGCTCTTGACCATTGTGAATGGAAAGGGCACTCAATCCATATCGTTGATACCCCCGGATACGGCAACTTCATAGCCGATACCCGCGCATGCATGCGGGCTCTGGACGGCGCGGTTGTGATCCTGTCCGCCATATCGGGCGTCAAAGCCCAAACCGAAGAGATCTGGAACTGGGCCAACGAGTTCGAGATCCCTCGGATCGCCTTTGTAAACAAGCTGGACCGCGAACGGGCCAATTATATGCGTGCCATAGGTGACATGGAAAAAGCGCTTGGCGCCAGAGGCGTGCCTATCCAGATGCCGATCGGCCTGGAAGCCGCTTTCGAGGGCATTATTGATCTGATCACCATGAAGGCCTGGTTCTACGCCAAGGATGGTTCCGGAAAGTTCACCGAGGGGAGCATTCCTGCCGATTGTGCTGATGAGGCCGTCCGTCTGCGGGAACAGATGGTTGAAACTGTGGCTGAAGCCTACGATGCCCTGACAGAAAAATATCTTGAGGTCGGAGAGTTGACCGAAGAGGAGATTATTGACGGTCTGCGGGTTGGCACCATGCGCAACACATTTACCGCAGTTCTATGCGGGGCTGCTACCGCCAACATTGGAGTGCCGCACCTGCTGGACGCGATCTGCGCCTATCTGCCGTCTCCTCTGGATCGTACCAAAGCGGTAGGGACGCATCCAAAGACCGAAGCGATCATCGAGCGTGCCCCAGATGAGAAGGAACCCTTCTCGGCACTGGTGTTCAAGACTACCTCGGACCCTTACACGGGTAAGATCACTATCTTCAGGGTATACTCAGGAGTCTTGAACTCGGACTCCATGGTTTTCAATTCAACCAAAGGGGTCGAGGAGCGCATCGGGCAGATCTACGAATTGGAGGGCAAGAAGCAGCATCCTATCAAGCAGGCGGTGGCTGGTGATATCGTAGCGGTCGCCAAGTTGAAGGAGACAGTCACCGGCGATACTCTCTGTGATGCGGGCAAGCCGATCATTTATGAGTCTGCCAAACAGCTCCTTCCGGTTATCTCGTATGCCGTCTTGCGCTAGACAAAAGCCGACGAGGACACGATACACAGCGCTCTGCACCGCATGATCGAGGAAGAGCCGACCCTTGAGTCACACCGTGACACCCAGACCAAGGAGTTTATTATTTCCGGCATGGGGCAGGTTCACCTGGAGGTCATAGTCGAGAAGATGAAGCGTAAATTCGGCGTTGAGGTACTGCTCAAAACTCCAAAGGTGCCTTATCTGGAGACTATTCGCGGATCCGCCAAGGTTCAGGGCAAATACAAGAAACAGTCCGGTGGCCGTGGTCAGTACGGCGATTGCTGGATCGAGATGTCCCCGACCGGTCGGGGTGAGGGATATATATTTGATGACAAGATCGTTGGCGGAGTAATTCCGCGCCAGTACATCCCGGCCGTGGACAAGGGTATCCAGGAGGCCTGTCTGGATGGTTTTATGGCCGGTTATCCGGTCGTGGATTTCAGGGTCGCACTCTATGACGGTTCGTTCCATACGGTAGATTCATCGGAGATGGCCTTCAAGGTCGCCGGTTCGATGGCCTTCAAAAAGGCCATGGAGGTCTGCAAACCGGTGCTTCTTGAACCGATCGTGAATATGAAGGTCACGGTGCCTGACGAAAATATGGGAGATGTCATTGGCGATCTCAATTCCAGGCGAGGCAAGGTTGTCGGTGTTGAACCCAAGGCAAATTCCCAGATAATTAGATCCGTGGTGCCTATGTCGGAAGTTCTGGCTTATTCGAACGACCTTAAATCTATGACCAGTGATCGTGGTCTGTTCAGTATGGAGTTCTCACACTATGAAGAGCTACCTACACACCTGGCGCAGAAGGTAATAGCCGAAGCGCAGGCTGAAAAGAAATAATCTCGTTGAGCGTGGAGGTTCTTCATGGAGTTCAAATTCAGTAAGGACGGGGACAAAAATTTACATGCAGAACCGACCGGCGAGAAAAATAATCAGCGCGCAATTTTGGTGCTGCTTCTACTTCTGGTCGGCGGTTTTTCGTATGTCTACTTTTTTACTGGAGTAATCAAGCCTCAGGAGGCCCCCAAACCTCCTGAAGCTGCTGTATCACAGGTAGTTAAGATGACCCTTCCGCCTCGAGATGGCGACGCTGGTAAAGCGGATTCAAAACCCTCCGATATGAAGAAAGAAGCGGCAGCATCGCCGAAAGCTGAGGCGCCCAAAAGCGCTCAGCCTCCGCCGATTGCGGTCGTGGCCCCGGCGGCAAAGACGTCTGCACAAGCACCTTCCAGTCCTGAAGAACAGACCAATAAAACGGTGCCCGCCGTGTCAGCCGAGAAAAAGCCGGTTGTAGCTGACAAAAAACCGGAACCTGCCAAAGCTGGTGTCAAAAAGGTCTCTGCAGCGGTTGCGACTAAATCAAAAGCTTCTCTAAAGCCGGAAAAAATTGTGAAGGCAGTGGCCGGATCGACTGCTCCAGCAGGTGCCTGGTCAATACTGGTTGGTACGTACGTTCTCGAAGATGCCCTCTCAACCGATATGGGGCGTGTGCGCAAGGCCGGGTTTATCCCGAAGGTAAAACCGGGCGCTCGAAAAAAGTCGACTATGAACCGCTTGTTTCTGTCTGAATTTACAGACCGTTCTGCTGCCCAGGCTGCACTTAACAAACTGAAGCGCCATACTTCGGACGCCTTTATCCTTGACCAGGCCGGCAAGCATATGGTCTACGCCGGATCGTACCTGCTGGATGCACGTGCAGCCTCTGAGATTGAACGGCTTGGCGCAGCCGGTTTTCCGGTTTCTCTTAAACGTGCGGAGATTGCAATTCCATCGCAGAGCTTGATTCTGGGGCCATTTAACAGCAAAAAAACCGCCGATGCCGCACTCAGTAAGTTGAAATCCGCTGGAGTCAAGGCCACACTTTCCAGGCAGTAGCTGCTTTAATCCGCATTCAAGCGGCATCTTCGTTGGCTACGTCGGTCAACTCTTCAACGTACTAATAATGTACGTCTGCGTCGCTTCCTACTTGCCGCCTTGGTGTTATCTTGAATGCGAAATGGATTTAAATGCCAGAAAAAAACAAAATAAAAATATCTCCAGCTGTGGCGTTTTACGTCCGGCCGGGGGTCTCTCCTGAAACT
>Ga0073936_10007707_pt1 | contig 13887 bp, 10 predicted proteins | sample AliMusrvi5mmetaG_FD_87041 | JGI IMG/M metagenome (GOLD analysis project Ga0073936, IMG submission 87041) | Freshwater lake bacterial and archeal communities from Alinen Mustajarvi, Finland, to study Microbial Dark Matter (Phase II) - Alinen... | ecosystem: Environmental > Aquatic > Freshwater >... | reverse complement strand
GAAACATCCATTGGCACAGCACGTAATCTCACGCTATATTGACAGGTTGATTGAATATTTTCAAGGTTCTTCTATCATTTTGACAGGATGATGATTGTAGTCCGCGCCCGCCGTGGCGCGTGCATGGGTCTATCGCACCGGTATGGTGTTGACGTCAATAAAAAATCCCTGAAATCGTAAATCCTGAATCCTGAATCCATTTAAACGATTGGCAACATGCAGAGCAAGTGGTATCATAATCCGCAAAGCTGAAATGTAAGAAGGTGAATATCATGCCGAGTATCCGAGACAAAGAGATCATCACCCGCCTGGCCGCGCAGGTGGCGGAAATCGCCGCCTTGCCCGTACAGGAACAAAAACGCACGATGTGGCGCAAGCTCAACGGTTTGCAGCCCGTGCGTCCCATGGTGACGATCGATCAAGTGTGCTGGAATGAGATGAATGTGGATGACGAGTTGACCCTCGTCTGTGAGGACGGCGAATGTCGCGGGTATGAGTGGCAATTACGCGCGCTGCTCTACCAGTGGAAACACTTCCGCGTGGACATGGTCGTCGAGCCATTCATCCGCGTGAACAAAGCAGTAAAAAATTCCGGTTTTGGCGTCGCGACAAAGGAAGAAATCGCTGTCACTGACGCTACAAACGGGGTGGTCGGGCACGCCTATACCAATGTCTTCGAGACAGACGCTGACCTGGAGAAAATTAAAACGCCGGTCATTGAACATGATGCGGCGGAAACGGCGCGTCGACTCTCGGTAGCGCACGAGTTGTTTGACGGCACGCTGAGTATTTTTGAGCAGGGCGTGGACCCGTACCTATCCGTGTGGGATCCGATCAGCACCTGGATGAGCGTGGAAGGCGCGCTGTTCACCATGATTGACCGTCCTGAATATATGCTCGAACTGGCGCACCGGGTGGTAAACGGCTATATGCGCATGCTCGACCAGTTGGAGGAGCAGAAATTGCTCTGCCATCACCAGTCGTTGATACATTGCACCGGCGCCTATACCGACGAGCTCCCCGCGCCGGGATTCTCCCCGGAGCATCCGCGCACAAAAGATATCTGGATGTTCGGCCTCGCGCAGATGTTTTCCACAGTGTCACCGGCGATGTTCGACGAATTCGAAATCGATATGTGCATGCCCATCTTTGAACGCTTCGGCCTGGTCTATTACGGGTGCTGCGATCCGATGGATCTAAAGATGGCGCAAGTGCGAAAAATCCCCAACGTGCGAAAAATTTCCATGAGCCCGTGGGTAAACGAAGAAATCGGCGCGTCGGAGATCAAAGGTGATTACGTCTATTCCCGCAAGCCGAACCCGGCCTTACTGGCGTGGTTTGACTTCAGCGAAAAAGATGTGCGAGAACATTTACAGACCACCGTCGATGTCTGCGCGCGCCACGGATGCCCGCTGGAGCTGATCTTAAAAGATATCAGCACGGTGAAATACGAGCCGCAACGCCTGTGGCGCTGGGCGGCCATCGCCATGGACGTGGTGAACGGGTAAAAAACCAAGGGATCTAAAGGACCTAACCCGGATAATTCATGAAACGTTAGGACTGCCGGGTTAGCTGAGCATTATTCGAAATTGTTATGAATAATGCAGGCTAAAAGGCTAAACAATCTGTCCTTTAGGTCCTTTAGGTCCTTTTCGTCCTTTTCGTCCTTTTCGTCCTTTATCCAACCTACTCGAATTCATCCCATTCCGCAATCCGCAATCCGCATTCCGCAATCAGGGTCACATCATCCCTTTTTCTTTCAAACTCAAATACCGTCCGTCGCCGATAATCAGGTGATCGAGCACGGGGATGCCGACAAGCTCCCCGCACTTGACCAGGCGCGCGGTGAGTGACAGATCTTCCGTGCTGGGCGCCGGGTCGCCACTGGGATGATTATGAACAATGATAATCGCGGCAGCCAGAGCCGAGATGGCGGCTTTGAATGTCTCGCGCGGGTGTACGATGCTGGCATTGAGCGAACCGACACTGATATCCCGATTGACGATCACCTGGTTGCGCGTGTCGAGGAGCAACACGCGGAAATGTTCCTCCTTGAGATAGCGCAGTTCGTCCATGAGCAGATTCACCGCGTCCAACGGCGAAGTGATGATCGGACGCGGAGTATCCGGCGAAATGGCCAGGCGTTTCCCCAATTCAAAGGCGGCATGCAATTCACAGGCCTTGGCCGGACCGATGCCGTTGACGGTACCGAGCTCCTGCACAGTGGCGCCGGCCAGATTGCGCAAACCGTTGAAACGGTTCAGCAACGTCTGCGCCAACTGCAGCACGGACACTCCCTTGATGCCCGAGTGCAAAATGATCGCGAGCAGTTCGGCTGTCGACAATGTGCCAACGCCATAGCGTTCCAGCCGCTCGCGAGGACGTTCTTCGCGCGGATAATCGCGCATGAGCATATATGATGGCTCGGACATGATTACCTCCGGGAATTAGTACCTTATCAGAAGAATTCGACACAGGACGTGTCGAATTCTTCTGATAAGGTACTCGACAAGACCAGATCAGCTATGGAAATAACTTCTCAGTACCGTTGATCAGTCAGCAATGGCTCGATCACTGATTACTGCTCACTGCTCACTATCCCCCGGTGTCTGCCAGCGTAAATTCGCCTGCTCGATAGCCTGGTTGAGCGCATGTTCGAATTTTACTCCTTTGCGCCTGCGCATAGAAGTACCGGAGTTTGCGATGAACAGCAATACGGCGCCGCCAAGCAGGAAAAACAGCGCCCACGGCAGCGAGGAAGAGGAGTAGGTGCCGGTTGAAACCAGCGCAATACACCAGAGAAGACCGCAGAGCCCGGCTGGATACCCGATGATATGCAACAGGATGCCTAAACCGTAATGACGGTAGAAGAAGAAGGAGTTCTGCCAATACCATGTCGCCGGGGATTCGTCAAAATGTAATGCATACCACAGATAGTGTTGCAGGCTCTCATCATGGGGATGAAGTTGCAGTGCGCTGAGCAATCTGGTGCAGGCATCACGGTACTGCTGCTCGTGCAGCAGCGCAATGCCCAGATCGCGCTGGTAATCCCAACGCAACGGATAACCCTCCACGGCGCCGGTGAGAAAGTCTGCCGCGCAGCGGAAGTTCTGCTGGCGCAGATAATACGCACCAAGTAGCGCCTGCGCATAGCCATTCCGCGAACTGTATTCCAGCGCGCGCGTGGCCATGGCCACGCCATCCAGGTCGTGCCGCTGGCGAAAGTGCAGGTCAGCGGACAGCACCAGCAATGCCGCGTCATGGGGAAATTGCTGCTGCGCCGCGTCCAGGGTTTGCCGGGCCATCTGCTGCACATTAAAAGTCAAATAAACCTGCGCGAGCGTGGCATGGGAAGCGGCATGCATGCCATCAAGCTGCACGGCTACGCGAGCGGCTTGCTCCGCCGGTTGATATTCGCCGCGAGACATATGCAGATAGGCCAATACACGAAAGACATCAGGTTCCTGGGGGTGTTCGCGCCAGGCCTGCTGCGCGGTTGCCAACGCTTCATCCAGGTTACCCAGCAGAAAATAGTGTTCCGCTTCCTCCAAACGAGCATGCGCGCTGCAGGTAGGTGCTAGCTGAAAAAACTGGCTGGTGCTGTTGGTCATCATACCTTCTACCGGACTGGTTACCTCATGTACCTGAGTATTTACGCCGCAAAAAGCGATATTCCTGCTTTTCACAATGCAGGATTTACGATTCATGGGTGATCAGTCCAAACCGCCCGATTCGTCCGATCAAACGAAAACAAAGAAACCATCCTGAATCCTGCATCCCATAATGCCTTCGCTCACCTACGCCCGCAATCGTACAATCTCCCCCTCCGCGCATCCGTCCCGCAACAGCAAAATGCCCACCGTCAATGCATCATGCTCATATTTCGTTATGCTGGCGCTGCCCGGATTGAACCAGAGGGTGTGCTCGATGATCTCCCGGCGCGCGAGATGGGTGTGGCCATGGATCACCACCTGCGGCATCGGCGACAGCGACACGGCACGGAATGGCTCATGACAGAGAAATAGCTCCACCCCTTCTACTATCAGGCGTCGGGTGTCCGGAAAAAACGGAGACGCTAAATCTTTATCCGTATTGCCGCGTACCGCAACCACGCGCGCGATAGTCTCCAATTCGGTGATAATCCCGTCGCCGCCGATATCGCCGGCATGCAGGATGAGACTCACTCCGGCAAACGCCGTAAAGACTTCCGGGGAAACTTTGCCATGAGTATCGGCGATTACACCTATGCGCATTTTGCACTCTCTTTCTGATAGGGTATAGGTTTTTCCGTCTACGCCGGGAAAATGGCCCTTCGGGCCGAAAAAGCGAAAACGGAGACCCACCTTCGCTAAAGCTACGGCGGATAGGCTGGTACACATTTTCCACAGTTCCGTTATGAAACGCAATACAGCTTTATTGTAAATGTGATACCTGCCTGTCCTCCGTAGCTTTAGCGAAGGTGGGTCCCCGCTTTTCGCGTCGGTTTTAGTTTGCCGCTCTCTTATAGCTATCATCAGGCTCTAATGTTACTCTGAACGACAACTCAGAATCTTACCAGGTGTCACGAAAGCATAAACGGTTACGACCACAGAAGGACAACTTAAATTTACAACATGTTGACGTTCAGAGTAATATTAGAGCATATATGACATCATCGCTACAGTCCTGGCTCGATAATTATCTCGCGTATCTGGATTCCGTGCAACGGGCATCGCCGCATACGGTGAAAAGTTACACGGAAGACCTGGTGCAATTCGTCACCTTTGCGGAAGGACGCGGGCGCACGTGTTGGACACAGGTGACAGTCGCGGATATTCGCCGCTATCTCGCCGAATTGATGGGCGGGGGAATCGCGCGTGCGTCAGTGGCGCGAAAATTATCTTCCTTGCGCAGCTTATTCAAGTTTCTCAACGCGCGACGTCTGCGTGAAGATAACCCGACCATCGGCCTACGCGCGCCTAAAATGCCCGAACGCCTGCCGCATTATCTGGAAGAAGACGAGATGACAGATCTCCTGCAGGCGCCGGATTGCACGACAGCGTTGGGGTTGCGCGACCGGGCAATACTGGAAATGCTCTATGCCTCCGGGATGCGCGTGTCTGAGCTGGCAGGTTTGACGCGCGCGGATTTCGCGCGCGCGGATCAGGCCGGCGGCCTATCAGCGCTGCGCGTGGTGGGAAAAGGCCACAAAGAACGCGTGCTGATCCTTGGTGAAGCCGCGGTTGATGCCGTGCAGGCCTACCTGTCAGGCGGGCGTCCGGCCTTGCGCGCCAACGGAAAAAATGCCGATGCCGATGCCCTTTTTCTAAACCGCACCGGCACGCGCCTCAGCGAACGCAGCGTGGCGCGCATGCTGCATAAATACGTGATGCTGACCTGTGCCCGGCGCGGCATCAGCCCGCACGCCTTGCGCCACACCTTCGCAACACACTTGCTCAATCACGGCGCCGATTTGCGCACAGTACAACAATTACTCGGGCATGTCTCACTTGCGACAACCGAAGTCTACACGCACGTCTCAGCCAGTCGATTGCGCCAGGTGTATGAACAGGCGCACCCGAGGGCGTAGTGAGATATGCTCGCGAATAATGCGGTAAGTTACATGGGGACAAAAAGTCGTGCTCGTGCTCGTACTCGTACTCGAAAAGACATAGTGAATCATCATTCGATTACGAGCACGAGCACGATTACGACTTTTTGTCCCCATACGAGCAGTTATCAGTAAGCAGTGTTGGCAAGCTCTATACTCGACATTGGTTTTTTATCTACTGGAAAGGGTTGCATGATCTCAATTCTATTTTTGACCTTACACTCAACCAAAACTGCTCACTGCTTACTAAAAGAAACGATATGGGTATCCCTCTCATAACGTTGCCGTTTGCGAAAGATCACCCACCGCGGAAAGTGCCGTATGTGACGTCACGGCAAAACAGATGCTGCAGAGCCTGCTGGAACAATACCCCAACTCACCCTGGGAGATAATCGCGCGCGCGCGACTCCGTGAAATCGAAAAACCAACCAGCGGACGGTAACCTGTATTGTCCGACACGTCTGACCAGACCGCTTGACGCATTTGCCAAGATCATCCATGATGAAGCAGCATTGTCTTTCTGCCGTGAAGCGGCAAAGAGAAAGTACACATGATCTTCCCGCTGCTGGATATCATACCGCTGCCATTTCGGACTGACCGCACTCTGCGGTCGGTTCCCTATGTCACGTATACCTTGCTCTTCTGTAATCTATTCGTGTATATGCTCTGCCTGGGCATGAGCAATTACGAATTCCATCTGCTGACCCTGCAGTGGGGATTCATCATCAACAAGCCCAGCCTGCTCACCTTATTCACCTCATTGTTTCTCCACGACGGTCTGCTGCATCTGCTGAGCAACATGCTCATTCTCTGGCTGATCGGTACGGTGTTGGAGTCGGGCATCGGCAGCATCACCTTCCTGTTGCTCTATTTCGCCAGCGCAGTCACGGCCGTAATGATCAACGGCCTGATCGGGCATACATTCTTTCCGGGCAGCCTCGCCGTGCCGTTGATCGGCGCCTCGGGCGCCATCTCCGGCATCACCGGTTTCGCGGCAATGCGCTTTCATCGCTTGCGCGCGCTCACCGTGCCATTGATCTCGTTGATCTGGCTCCCCGTACCCGCGCCGATTCCACTGTTGATCTGGATGCCCATGTGGGTCTTCGCTCTCTGGTTTGCCCTGCGCGAAGTAGTCATGGGACTATTGGAGATTTCTGTCCGCCAGAATACGTTTGTGGCGCATTGGGCACATATCGGCGGCCTGCTCCTTGGCGTGCTGGCGGCAATGCTGTTGCAGGTGATGCAGGAAGGCCGGCGCGAAGCCGTGCTGGAAGATTCCGTCCGCGCCAGTGCCGGCGTGCCACAGGAGCGCACGCGACGCGATGCACAGCGCTTGCTGCATGAGCGCCCCGACGATCCTGAGGTGTTGGAAGCGATGGCGGCGCTGTCATTGGTGAATGGCGAACAGGAGCGCAGCCGGGATCTCTATGCACGCGCTATCCCGCTATTTTTAAGCAGCGGGCAGCGGGAAAAGGCCGCGGCATGTTATGGGAATATTCTGCGCAACTTTCCGGATATGGTACTGAGCGCGCGCGAGCAGATGTCGGTGGCTGCTACATTGGAGTCCTTGCGGCATTACCCTGAAGCGCTACAGGCTTTTCGCTTGATGGCCGAACACTACCCGCACCTGGAGGAAGCGCAAACCGCCTGGTTGCGCGCGGCACTGATCTGCCACCGCCATCTGGAAAACCCCGCGGAGAGCAGACGCATACTGCAACACCTGCAAGCGCTGCATCCGGACTCCCCCTGGAGCGGCCTGGTGCGCGAACGCCTGCTCGCGCTGGACAAGGAGCTGTCATAACGGAGATGCTGGTCACGGCATTCGGCCTCTTTGTCTTCGTCGCAGTCTGACAGGTCTGACTTGTCGGACTCGTCAGACCAATCGAACATCATTTCCGAAAAGGATTTCCTTCACCGTTGTATAATATCTCTTTACAGATGCACTCAGTGAATCCTGAATCTTAAATCTCGTATTCGTGCGCGGATCAATAAAAAATCATGTCCATACCCACCCATGATACGCTGGATACCGTACGTTTTGCCTCCCGACCGCTGGATGCCGTCATACCAGCCTTCGAGCAGTTGGCTATTGATTATGCGCTCGTCTGGAAGCTGCCCTGTGCGCTCGCTAATGCGCTCGGGTACCTGGTGGCCGGCAGTCTGGCGTGCCAGCAGGACTGCCTCGAAGCGCAGGAGTGTCTGGCCGTCCGCCGCCGCGCGATTGAGGAATCGGTGCGCTGGGGTGAGCCTGCCGTGTTGTTATGCCCGCAGGGGAATGTGCTCTGGGCGGTGCCGGTGATGGAGAACGCCCTGGTGACCGGGGGAGTGATTGCCAGCAAGCTTGAGGGCAATGAGAGCAACGAGCTTTCCACCGTGGAGATACGGCGTGCCGCCTTCGATTTATTGACCAGGATCGAGGAGGCCAACCTGACCAATGCCGCGCTGCTGGAATTGAACCGTCTCGCCGCTCAGCGCGAATCGGAACGAGCCGAAGCCATTCATGAGCTGAAAGGGCAGAATTACCAATCCATCCGCGATATTTATCTGGTGGAAGAACCGGCGCTCATCGCCGCCATCAAACGGGGAGACCGCGCCACAGCGCGCGAAATCATCAACCGCGTGCTGGTCGGCATCTATTACCTTGGACGCGACCATACGTTGCTGTTGAAAAGTTTCTTGCTTGAATTGGTGGTCATGATGTCGCGCAGCGCAGTAGAGGCAGGTGGCGACCCATCCGAGTTGCTCGGTACGAATTTCTCCTATTTCGCCGAATTAGCGCGCATCGATAGCGAAGAAGAGCTCTGCGCCTGGCTCGTGAATATGCTGGAACGCGTGATGGATACCATCAAATCGAGCCATCACTACCCCATCAGCATATTGATGGGCGCAGCGCTCAAATATATGCAGGAACACCTGCAGGAAGAACTCTCGCGCGACGACGTGGCGCGCGTCGCCTATCTCTCGCCTTCACACTTCAGCCGCGTGGTGAAAGCGACATTCGGCCATCCCTTCACCGATCTGTTGGCGAAAATGCGCGTGGACAAAGCGCGCGAAATGCTGGTGCTCACGGAAAAGAACCTGCTGCAGATCTGCATGGATTGCGGCTTCAACGACCAGAGCTATTTTACCAAAGTCTTCCAAAAATTCACCGGACGCACTCCGGGTGAATACCGGAGGTTGCATCGTTCAACACTATAGGCGCTATTTGATTTCCGTGTTAGTCCGTGTTCGTCCGTGTTTGTCCGTGTTCGTCCGTGTTTGTCCGTGTATCCGTGAGGTAATGCCATGACTTCAACACCAACACGCACCCTGGGTGCCAAGCAAATAAGCGACACCGTCGCATCTCTCTATGTGCAGGCAAACCGCCTGGTGCCGGAGGAGATGCGGGTGGCAATGGAAGCGGCGCTGGCTCGGGAAGAAGCGCCGGAAGGCCAGGATGTACTGCGCCAGTTGCTGGAAAATTATGCGGCCGCGGCAGAGAGCGAATTGCCGATGTGTCAGGATACCGGGCTTGCGGTGGTGATGGTGGAACTGGGGCAGGACGTGCATCTGGAGGGAGACCTGCATGCCGCCATTAACTCCGGCGTGCGACGCGCATGCGCAGAAGGCTATCTGCGCACATCGGTGGTGGCGCACCCGTTACAGCGAGTGAACACCGGCGACAACACCCCCGCCATCATACATCTCGAACTGGTGCCAGGCGACCGCCTGCGCCTGCTGGTGCTTCCCAAAGGCGGCGGCAGCGAAAATGCCAGCGCGCTGCAGATGCTCAAACCGTCCGATGGTCGTGAAGGCGTGCTGCAATTCGTAGAGGAGCGCATCTCCACCCAGGGCGTCAACGCCTGCCCGCCGCTCATCATCGGAGTCGGCCTGGGCAGTAATTTCGAAGGCTGCGCACTGCTCGCCAAGCGCGCCTTGCTGCGTCCCATCGGCCAACCCAGTCACAATCCTGACGACGCGGCACTGGAAGACGAACTGCTCCACCGCATCAACGCCCTCGGCATCGGACCCGCCGGCTACGGCGGCACCGTCACCGCACTGGCCGTCCACCTGGAAACCGCCCCCTGCCACATCGCCAGCCTCCCCTGCGCGGTGAACATACAATGCAACGCCCATAGACGGGCGGAGGCGGTGCTGTAACAACAAATCCTAATACTTAATCTTCTCGAAAGCCTCTCTGCTTAAGAAAATAGATTAAGCATGGAGATGGAGATGTAATGCCAAACCATTTCTAAACGCTGATTCATCAGTTGGCATGGCAGTATGGTATAATGAAAGACCAAGGAGAGATTATCGCGATTAGAGGTATTTTCATGCGCTGTCATTTCTGTGTGCTAGTGTACCTTTTTCTGTTATCCCATTCTGGTAGTGTTGCTAACATGAATCTAGCCGAAGGATCTTGTGGCATAGAATGGCCAGGATGGAGAATAGAATTAGAAGACGAGTATAAGCAATCGACAAAATATCCCCTGGTGAACATGTTCGACGACAACTCGGCCACCGCGTGGGTATTCCACAAATCCTGGCATGCTATCCCGCCTTATGCGGAATGCGATGATCCAGATGGACGCTTCAATCATGGCATCGGTGCGGAATTGAGAATCAGTTCAGATGATGTATTTGTAGCGGACGGCATCGGAATCATCAATGGTTACGCGAAAAACCGGACGATCTACCGGCGTAACAATCGGATCACCAGGCTCCACTTGGATTGTGAGGGGTGGAAAGATAATAATTGGCGTGGGTCATACTCGCTAAAAGAAAGCATGGAAGTGCAGCGCATTAACTTCCCCCGAATGAAAATATTTTACATTAGTCTGGAAGTTGAGGACGTTGCAGTTGGTCCCGATGATGACCTGTGCATCTCCGAACTCGTACTCTTCAACCATGGCAAACCGATTCCCTGGAGAGTGCCAGCAGCGATATTTTACAGCAATAGCGGCGCGAATTATGGTTGTAGTAGTATGTGTACCGGCTTGTCGAAAACGAATGGACGACCTGTATATCACCATGGTAAACCAGTTGGTGTCAACGGCAATGCGCGCCTTCCCGGCACAGGTTTTACCCTGATTGGCGATGAGCATAGGCTCTATGTTTATGATTTCATTCGCAACCAGTTCATCGCGGAGCACACGTTCCCTGGCCGCATCAAAGAGTTAGGGTGGATTGATCACCAGCACGCGATGGTGCGGATAACCGGGAAACGAAGTCGTCTGCACTGGTACCGTTTCACGTTGCCCTCGCTGCACTGGGAAGCGATACCACACCCGCGTACCCATCCTGCCTTCCTTCCAGGTGCCGAAGATCCGTTTTATAATGAAGGTGGTTGTTGAAGTAAATGCATGCCGAACATAACGAATTGGCGAACGTCTTTCCCACAACGGTTGCTGTTTCAATATTCGTAATGGGGGAGAGATCTATCTTCCCCCACCCAGAGTTCCTATAATTCGTAATCGTGCTCGTGCTCGTAATCGTGCTCGAAAAATCTCTTATCGCTTCATCTTTTCGATTACGATTACGAGCACGAGCACGAGCACGAGCACGAATTTTTGCCCCCCATGTAACTTACTGCATTATTCGCGAGCTTACCTCTCTTCTCACTTCTTACTGCTTGCTCACTTCTTACTGCTCACTGGTCACTACTCACTACTCAAACATGCACCGGATGCCCCAACGCCACTTCCACCGCCTCATGAAACACCTCGGCCAGGGTGGGATGCGGGTGGACGGTTGCGGCGATCTGTTCGGCGGTGAGGCGGTTTTGCACGGCCAGCGTCATTTCGGCGATGAGATCCGTCACATGTGGCCCTACCGCTTGCGCGCCTATCAGCACATTGTCCGCTTTGTTGATCACTACCTTAACCATGCCTTCGCGTTCGCCAATGGCCAGCGCTTTGCCCAGCGCGCGGAAAGGGAAAGCACCGACGGTGACGTCCAATCCCGCGGCGCGCGCGGCGGCCTCATGCAGGCCGACGCCGGCCACTTCGGGAGTAGAGTATAGCGCGGTGGGGATGGCGCGGTAATCCATCGCACGCGGGTGGCCTATGATATTATCCACCGCCACCGCCGCCTCCGCCGAGGCTTTATGCGCCAGCAGCATACCGCCGATGACGTCGCCGATGGCATAAATATTTTCCACGCCGGTATGCAGGTGGTCGTTCACCTGCACGGCGCGCCGCTCGATGGTAATACCCTGTGCCGCATAGCCGCAGTTGTCGGTATTGGGCCAGCGCCCGGTGGCCACCAGCACCACATCCGCGGACACCTGCTGCACGCCTTTCTCCTCCTGCCCGCGCACCTGATAACTGACCGTTTTCCGGCCATCCATGTCGCCAATGCCCTGTACCAGCGCGTCAGCCTGAATGGTAATCCCCTGGCGTTTCAGGCTGGTGGCCAGCTCGGTGGCGATCTGTTCATCCTCCAGCGGCAGAATATGCGGCAGGCCTTCCAGCACCGTTACTTTCGCTCCCATGACATTGAAGAAAAAGGCGAACTCCAGCCCGATGGCCCCGCCGCCGATGACCGCCAGCGAGGCGGGCACTTCCGGCCAACCGAGAATTTCATCGCTCGTCACCACGTTCCGCCCCTCCATGCCCGGAATAGGCGGGCGCGACGGCTCCGAGCCGGACGCCAGGATGATATGCTCAGCCTCGATCTCTTCGGCTTGTGCGCCGCGCAGTTCGATGCTGTGCGTCCCGCTGAGCGTGCCGTGGGCGTTGAACACGGTGATCTGGTTTTTCTTCATCAGGAATTCGACGCCGCCGCGCAACTGTTTCACGATGCGCTCTTTGCGCGCCTGAATTTTCGCGAAGTCGAAAGCGATCCCCTCTACGCTGATGCCAAAGTCGCGCGCGTTTTTCATGTTGCGCAGCGCATCAGCGGAAGAGAGCAGCGCCTTGGTGGGGATGCAGCCGAGATTCAAGCAGGTGCCGCCAATAAATGATTGCTCAATCAACGCCGTTTTCAACCCATGCTGCGCCGCCTTGATTGCCGCCACATACCCACCAGGCCCCCCGCCCAGGATGGCCACATTATAGCGATTTTCCGACATCACAAATCCTCCCCTTCTCATCAAAAACGATGTACTGTTGAAACACAAAGACTCGAAGACACGAAGGCACTAAAATTTATCTTATGCTTGCATAATGCAGATCACTGATGAGCTAACGAGCAAATCCCCGTGAATTCGCTTTGTGTCTTTGAGTCTTCGTGTCTTCGTGTTAAAAATTAATTACGCAGTGCCTGATACAACGCCAGCAGAAATGCCCGGTTATCCAAACAAATATAATCCAGCGTCCCACCCATGCGGTAAAAAGTCTTGCAGAAACGCAGGTAATAGGCCGGGTGATCTTTCGGCGGCTCTCCCTGCCGCCAATCCCAGCCGCCGCCTTCCTGAATATCGTTGATCACCAGCGTGTAATCCGCCAGCGGGACGCCTTCTTCCTGCAGCGCCAGGTTGTTGGCCATCGAAAGCGATTTCTCGAAGATCATCGGCGCCATGATGGCGGAGCCTACGCTGAGATGCACGCCGCCGGACAACTCGCGCACGCTGCCGGCGTAGCTGAGAAAATCGCGCACCGCGCCGCGTCCGATGGCGCCTCCGCTGTTCATCGGGTGGGTATAAATGATGTCATAACCGATGCCGGGATGCACGGTGAGCGGGATGCCCAACCGGTAGGCCGCAGCCTGCACGCTGAACTCTTTCTTCGGGTGGGCGATGTCCAGTCGTCCGGCCGGCAGCTCAAAAGTGGTGACCAGCGCGAGCAGATCGGCCAGCGCGCCCAGCCGCTCTGCGACCGTCTCCCGCGCCGCTTCCCGTGCCAGTTCCTCGCGCAACACCTCACGCGTGGGCAGCAGCAACCCCTCTTCCGCGATCATCTTTCCCACCGACCAGCCGTAACCCAGCTCCTGCGTGCCGCCCAGCGCCACTGCCAGGTTGATGTAGCGCCCGGTTTCCTCCCAGGTGCCGAATTGCCCGCGCGCCACGTTCGCGCGCACGTCCTCGCTGCTGCGTCCGAGATAGGCAAATTCCCAATCATGGATGGAGCCCGCGCCATTGGTGGCCGCATGCGTCACCCATCCCTCTTCCAGCAAGCGAATGAGCACCGGCGCCAGCCCGTTTTTAATCAAATGCGCGCCGTAAGTGAGCATCACTGGCCGCCCCGCCCCCCGCGCTGCGCGGATGCACTTCGCCACCTGTGCCACCTGCCCCGCCTCCCGCGCCGGCACGCTCACCGCCTGCGCCGGCGAAACGGCGATCCGCTCGATCTGCAACTGGCTGTCACGCTCGGTAAGTG
>Ga0073936_10007701_pt1 | contig 13891 bp, 14 predicted proteins | sample AliMusrvi5mmetaG_FD_87041 | JGI IMG/M metagenome (GOLD analysis project Ga0073936, IMG submission 87041) | Freshwater lake bacterial and archeal communities from Alinen Mustajarvi, Finland, to study Microbial Dark Matter (Phase II) - Alinen... | ecosystem: Environmental > Aquatic > Freshwater >... | reverse complement strand
GTGTACTATCACTATTCATTATTGAAAGAGCAAATATTCCTTTCATTTCGCTTTTGTTGTATTGCAGTGGAATTGATGGAAAGAAAATATTTTTATTCGTTAAATTTATTTTTGTTATTGCTTTCGATGTTTCGACATTGTTGAAAAGTCTTGACCCTACTATTTCAAGAGCTACCCTTCCATTTTTTAACAAGAGGTTCTCAACAGAAAGTCCGTTAAGAAAGGCATTATAGTAACATTCTATCAGTTCAACCGATTGTTCATTTATTTGTGTTTCAAGGCCATAATAGGTTTTGGCTACACTGTTGAATTTATTTTTTTGTAAGTTTTTTCTGCATTTTTCAATAATATCATAAAGATAATCCTTGTCTGAAAAAACGACAAACTCCTGTAAAACAAGCTCATTAGATGTCAGATAAATGAGATTGTTTTGTTGCAACGCCACAGCAGGCAGGGCTTTTGTTTTATAACCTAAATAAGAAAAAAGAACTGTGTCTTTTTTTAAATCTACAGAAAGACTAAATATGCCATCTCCGTTTGATATGGTACCTTTTTTAGTTCCTTTTATTGCAATACTGCAAAATGCCAGTGATTTTTTTGTTTTAGAATCTTTTATTGTCCCTTTAACAACTGTTTGAGAATAAGAAGATAGTGTAAAGAAAATATAAAGAGATAATAAAGCTGTTTTCATATTTATTATCAATGTTTAATTCATATCAACATTTTTACTCAAAATTAATACTAATACCGTATCAGTTATTATTAGCTGTGAAAGGTGTCACAAGATTATTGCCCCCGGTAGAGACAGTACAGGATGGCAGGCATGTATTGTTAACGATTTTTGATAATGAAGTACAATAGTCTATATCAATATATGTGGAGCCCCCAGAGCCTGAAGCCATGTAAGCGGTGTTTCCTGTTATAAAAGTATTGTTCTGCATCCAGCGATTCGCAGCATTGGGGTTGATGCGGATGCATTCGTTATACTGTGTGTTGCTCCCGTTATTAGTCTGTGAAAAGTTATTATTGATGATTTTAAGGTCGTTGAAAGGACTTGTAAATAACAGTCCTTCGATGCTGTTGTCCTCTATAGCCCAGATGCCGCGGCAGAAGGTATTTTGAGTAGATATGATATTGTTCCCTGCGATGTTAAGGCTCTGCCAGTCGCCGATGCTGATTGGGCTTCCATTCTGGGGATCTTTGATGGTGTTATTAATAATTTCCACATTATTCACCAGATAAACGCCTATAGCATTGCCAGAATACAGGGCGGTATTATGCAGCGTATTGCCCGACACTATAATATTCTGAGACCTGTACTGGGCATCGCCAGATATAATCTTTATACCATCCTGCTTGATATTCTCAATAATATTATTAGTGATGCTGACATTCTGAGCGCCGAGGACCAGGATACCCCGACCCCAGCTGGTGCCCAGATCATTCCGGGCATGGCACACATTGCCGGTCACCACGATATTGGTGGAAAAATAATTATACCCCAGATAATTGCATCCCACAGCAATGCAGTCGTCGTCTGCTCCGTCGATGAGGTTGCCACTGATAATGCCCTGGTTCACATAGCCTAAGTTGATGCCATCGGCAAACCCGTTACGCACATGGCAGCCTTCTACAGTAATATCGGTGACCTGAGAGTGTGTATTGTTCTGTCCTATAGCCATCGAGAACTGCCCGGAGTTGACAATCTCCACATTGCGTATTGTCGAATAAGAGGCATCGAAGATAAGGGCATGTTGTCCTGCTGTGCGTGTGGTAGCGCTGCCATCGATGGTCAGGTCGTGAAGGTTCACATGACTTGATGTGGATAAAACAGCCATGACCACCGACACCTGCTTGGCTTTGATTACTGAGGCACCCATCCCGTCGCCGCAAATGGTGAGGTTTGTACTGTTCTCAATGCCAACAAGCCCTGCAGCCCAGGTATCTATTACGTAGGTTCCTGCCGGAAAATACAGGGTAGCTCCGTGTCCTGCCGCTGCTGCTGTCAGCCATGCCATCAACGCGGCATGCACCGCATTAGTTTCGGCAATAATGTCGGCATAATTCATAGACCCATCGCCCCGGGCGCCATAAGCCTTAACGTTAAACGGCAGGTTAGTAGCGTTGACAGCCCCGTTGACATCGAGTTTACAGATAGGGTTCAAAGTTCCTATCCCTGTATTGTAGGGTGCTGTGGACGATTCAAAGATAGGTGCCTGAGTACAGGTAGCTGTGGTGGCATCGTAGCCTTTAAGCAGTACATTCTGCGTTGTACAGCCAGCTGGACCCGCCGCTCCTGTAGCTCCAGTAGCTCCTGTGGCTCCTGATGCTGATGTGTTGGCATAGAGGGCATAGGGCACACTGAGGAGTTGAGGGGTGCCGAAGGTCACATAACCACTGCCACTGTTAAGCTCAACCCCCAGATATTTGGCCCCCGTTTGCCAGGGGATAGTGGCAAAAGTGCCTGATATTAATGTGCCACTGCCTACTGCTACATTGATAAGGCCGTAACTGTTGGTAATTAAACTGTGGCTCTCAGAATACAAGATGTTACCAGTGGGACTCAGGTCATAAATTGAAAACCGTATTTCCACAGACTGACCAGCCATGATATTGCCGTTGTTGTCGCGGCACACCGCCTGATAATTAAAGCTTTGCGGCGCTTGTCCCTGTATCAGCGAGGGGAGTACCATCATAAATATAACAAAGAGAAGGGAACAATGTTTTTTCATAGGAGTATAAATTTTATGTTTTTGATACAACAATATTTTATGTAAAAGAATAGATTTTTTCAGTATTTACAAAATTAAATTATGTTTTTGAAACTGATAAATCTCCTTCAAATAAGTTTAAATTGAATTATTTTATATATTTTTGCTTCCCGTTAAAAAATAAATATACACAAGTAATCGGGGTGTAGCGCAGTTGGTAGCGTACCACGTTCGGGACGTGGGGGTCGGAAGTTCGAGTCTTCTCACCCCGACAATATTCAAGGGGTCGTCCCGACATAAAAGTCGGGATCACACCGACATGTTAGGGGGGGGCGTCCCGACATAAAAGTCGGGATCACCCCGACAGATTTAACACAAAAGTCGTTGATTGTCAGCGACTTTTTTATTTTACAGACAGCTTTAAAAAAAACTTCCGTGAGAATAAAGCGTTGAGAAGTGAAGTCGTTAACCCTTTTCTTTTACGACTAATAATTTAACAAAATAGTTTTAATATAATTGTTTTTTATGTCGTATGTTTGCGACATAAAACATTCTTTTGTCTTATTTTTAAATAATTATTTTATGAACAATCTAAAACAATTCAAAATAATCATAGGTATATTAATGTTAATACCTTTAATTTCTTGCAGCAATTCAAACCCTGAAAATGCTTCTGCAGCAGTAAAAGGTACTAGTTCAGAGACCGAAGCTAAAGCCGGTACAATCCCTGTAAAAAGCGGTGGTGCTACGGATACAGAATTGGAAAAAGCAAAAAAAGAAGGCAAAGCGGTTTTTCTTGTAATTACAGGTACCGGTGCAACAAATTTAAATAATGCAATTACAATTGCAAAAGAAGCTAATGGTAAAGTAAAAAAATCGGTTGTTGTTCAGATGAACAGAGACGAGATAGCCAATAGTGGCCTTGTCGTTAAGTTTGGTATTGGAGCTGTAACACTTCCTTTTATATTGGTAATTTCACCATTAGGCGTTCCTGTTGCTGGAGTTCCCTTGAATCAGGCGACCTCTGATTTACTTGTCAAATCTGTCCCTTCTCCAAAACAAGATTTAGTTTTATCTGCGCTTAGTGAAAAAAAACCTGTATTTGTAATTGTTTCTAAAAAAACGCTTACAGATAAAGCAACTGTTGTTGCAAATTGTAAAACAGCTAGTGCAAAGGCTGCATCAAAACCGGCTATAGTTGAAATTGATTTTGATGATGCTGCTGAAAAAGATTTTTTAACTCAGATTGGTGTATCTTCTCCTGTTAATAATAAGTCGGTAACTGTTGTTATAAACGTTTCAAGTCAGATAACAGAAACTTTTACAGATACTCCAACCGTTGAGAATCTGGTTACAGCTGTCACCAAGGTTATTAAAACTGGTGGTTGCTGTCCTGGCAAGAAAAAATGCGGCTAATAGTGAAATTAAATTTATTTAAAATATGAATATAAGAAGATTAGTTTGGCTTGAATTTAAACAACACAAGTCGCAATTAATTTCAGGGTTACTGGCCATTACTCTTGGTATTGCTGTTATAGTTGGTATCAGATCTATTTCTGTCGTTTCAGAAAAAGCTGTTGCCATTAATCTTGATAATTTAGGTGCCAATATTTTGGTGTTGCCACAGGCATCTAATGTAGATAATTACTATTCAGCCGATATTGATGCTCCTACCATGCCCGAAGAATATGTTGACCGCATAGTTTCTTCAAATCTTCAGGGTGTGGATAATTTATCTCCGAAATTAACAAGAAGAATTAAAATTGGAAATGAAAATATTGTTCTTACAGGAATTTTGCCCAAAAATGAAATTGCTTCTAAGCCTTTATGGCAGAGATCTGGTCTGCTTGGAAAAGAGTTAAAAGCCAGTTGCGCTACCAGTAATGAAGCCAATAAAAGTAATGGATTTGAAGATGAAAAATTACAACGAAAAGTTATTGATTCGTTGGGTACAGATAATTGTTTGATTGGTTCTGCAATTGCCAAAAAGCTCAAATTATCTGATGGTTCTGATGTTGATATTTTAGGTGGTAAATTTAAAGTAAGCAGGGTGCTTAATGAAACAGGAACCGTTGACGATGACCGCATATTTATACATTTGCACAAGGCTCAGGAGCTTTTGAAAATACCTGCGCAAGTGAGCGCAATAGAAATAATGGGGTGTTGTAATGCTATTTCAGAAGGGCTTCTGAGTAAATTGCGAAATGTATTACCCGATACACGTGTTACCTCTATCGGACAAATAGTTTCTACTCAGATTCAAACCAATAAAATGATGAATAAAGTTTCGCTTATCTTTTTAATCATTATCATCTTTGTGGGGGGTATTTCTATAGGTAACTTTATGTGGGCAAATATTAATGGGCGTCGCAAAGAGATTGGAATGCTCAGAATGATAGGGTTTAATAAAAACACTATATATAAAATGATTTTATCCAAAGCATTCGTTTTGGGTGTAATAGGAGGGGTTATAGGATATATTTTGGGCACTTTTGCCGGCATGTGGCTGGGACCAGAATTGGCCGGACTTGCCGTGAAACCAATTCCGTTTTTAATTGTCGTTTCCTTAGCTATTTCTATTAGTGTTTCATTAATAGGTTCATTAATTCCTTCTTATCTGGCCGGAAGAATAGAACCATTTAATAATATGCAGGAGGAATAATATGATTTTAAAAACTATTAATCTTTGTAAAAAGTATCCTCATAAAGATGGTATGGTTGACGCATTGAAAAATATAAGCTTTGAAGTCAATAAAGGTGATTTTGTTACTATTACAGGTTCATCGGGCTCTGGGAAAACCACGCTGCTACTTTCTTTAGCAGGATTAATAAAACCAACTTCAGGTCAGATTCTATTTAAAGATTCCGATATAACAACTGCTACAGACCACAACCTTTCTGAGTTCAGAAAAAATAATATTGGCTTTGTTATGCAAAGTTTTGCACTGATACCCTATCTTACAGCTGTAGAAAATGTAATGCTTCCCTTGGCTATACATAAAGTTAAAAACAACATGCGATTAGCTAAGGCTTTAACTTTACTTGAATTAGTAGACATGGAGAGCAGAAAGAATCATTTGCCTAAAGAATTATCTGCAGGTCAGCAACAACGTGTCGCTATAGCCAGGGCTTTGATTAATGAGCCTTCTATTATTCTGGCTGATGAACCTACTGGCAATTTAGACCCTTCTTTGGCAGATGATATTCTCAAACTTCTTAAAAATATCAATAAAGAAAAAGAAATGACCATTATAATGGTAACACACAGTCCATTAGCAGCGGAATTTGGAAATTTAAAAATCAAATTATCGGATGGAGAATTAGTGAATTAGATTATAAAATTAAATTTTCAGATATGACTTATTCTAAAAATTTTAAATTTGATGCAGAATCCCAGGAAATTGCACGCATTGCAAAAGCACTTTCTCATCCTGCCCGTATTGCGATACTTAAGTTCCTGGCTAAAAGCAAAACATGTATTTCGGGAGATATCAGTAATGAAATTCCTTTAAGTCGCACTACTGTTTCTCAGCATTTGCAGGAATTGAAGGCTGCCGGACTGATTCATGGCGAAATTGATGGCATTAAAATTAATTACTGTTTGTGCCCTGGCGTAATAACTATAGTTCGGCCTTTGCTGGAGAGTTTTCTAAAAGAAATTGATATTGAGATAACTTGTTGTACAAAATGTTGATTTTGATATAATATTTAAATTTTAAAAAAATGAAAATACTTATTATTTGTACTGGAAACACTTGTCGCAGTCAGATGGCTGAGGGTTTTTTAAAATCCTTTGATGCTCATTTAGACGTTTTCTCGGCTGGGACTAAAGCTGAGGAGAAAATAAATCCTTATGCTGTAAAAGCCATGTCTGAGATTGGTATCGACATCAGTATGCAAAAACCAAAATCTGTTGATGTTTTTTTAAAAACTTCTTTCGATTATGTCATTACTGTTTGTGATGGTGCTAAAGAAATATGCCCAATTTTTACTGGGAAAGTAAATAATCGTTTACACGTCGGTTTTGATGATCCGGCTTCTGCAAAGGGAACAGAAGATGAAATAATGCAGGTTTACCGAAAAGTTAGAGACGAAATAAAAATAAAATTTAATATGTTTTATCATGGATTATAAAAATTTGAAATATATGGAAAATCAGAATAATAAGAGCGATTGTGGATGTGGAACAGACTGCTGTCAGCCAAAAAAAGGAAAGCTTTGGTTAAAAATTCTTTTTGTTTGTGTATTATTAGCAGTAGTGGTAATCATTACAGTTAAACTTGTCAATAAAAACGATTGCAAACCACAATCGGGATGCAATTCGACAGGCGTTCATCAGTCATCCTGCTACGATTCTACTGGTCAAAAGAAAGCTTGTGGTTCAGATTCAACAAAGACCAAATCATGTTGCCCTAACGCCAGGAAATAATGGAAGAGTGGATTCATCAGGTGTTAAATTCATCACAGGCAGGATTTACAGTGCTCATTGCTGTTTTAATGCTGGGTATTATTAGCGTTTTTACTTGTGCATGTAACTTTTCTATTATAGGTATTGTGGTAGGTTATTCTGGAAGTATTGGGTCAACGGGCAGGACAAAAACCGTTTTAATGAACGGATTATTCTTTCTTCTGGGAATGATAATAGCTATGTCTGTTATTGGCGGCATTATCGGATATGCCAGTCAACTTATAAATACTTCTTTTGGAAATTACTGGAAAATTGCTGCCGGTTTGGTTTCAATATTCTTTGGCTTTTTTTCTATGGATTTGCTTCCTTTTAAAATAAAAGGGATTACTATTAAGCCTGTTAACAGTAAAAGCGGACTTCTTTCTTCTTTGATATTTGGTATCTCAATAGGGGGGCTTACTTTAGCATGCAGTTCTTGTTGTAATCCCGTTTTCCCTATCGTGTTGGCAATTTCTTTTGTGAAGAGCAGTTTTATCTGGGGGATATTGCTTATGTTAGCCTATGCCCTTGGCTATGGAATAACGCTAACGGCGATAATTATTGCCATAGGATTAGGCTTTGGAAAAACGTCAAGCAGATTTTCTAAATTCGGGACTGTAATAAAATTTGCTGGCGGTATTACTATGATAGCTGTTGGATTTTATTTACTCATTACTTTTTGATGCGGTATGAAAAAACATTACATTATAGGAAGTATAAATACCCCTGTAGGAAAAGTTGAACAAGTGTCAACAAAGTGGAGCAGGTCTGACATTTTAAGCACAATAAAAGTCCGCTGGTCAGTAGGCCGGATGAGCTATAGGGTAAAGCAGGGTCTTTATGCTGTTGGAACCCCTGATGCGAATTCAAATATTTTTGTTACGGCCAATTTCAAGCTAAGTTTCGACCATCTGCGCAGGGCTTTGGATGGTATTAATGCATGGATACTGGTTCTCGATACCAAAGGGATTAATGTATGGTGTGCTGCCGGAAAAGGAACATTTGGAACCCGAGAACTGGTATACAGGATAAAAGCCCATGAACTGGAGAAAATTGTAAACCACAAAACTGTAATTGTACCGCAACTTGGTGCTGTTGGTGTTTCTGCTCACGAAGTAAAGGATAAAACCGGATTCAGGGTTATCTATGGACCTGTTCGTGCAGAAGATATCAAAAACTTTGTAGCTGCTGGAAATAAGGCGACACCTGAAATGCGCACAGTAAAGTTTAATATAGCTGACAGGGCTAAACTTATACCCGTAGAACTTGCTTATGGAAAATATTACCTGTTGTTTGTGCCTGCTGTCTTCTTCATCCTTGCCGGGCTTAACAGGCATGGATATTCTGTAGACGATGCGTGGAAAAACGGAGGACGCTCGATAATCTATTTGCTCTCTGCTTACATTTCAGGATGTGTTTTAACCCCTTTATTACTCCCGTGGATACCTTTTCAAAGATTTTCTTTCAAAGGACTTTTTGTAGGCTGGATTGTTTCTTCCATTCTTTTATTCTTTACTTTCTCAGAAAAAAATATTATCGAAATCATTTCGTGGTTTCTTATTATGGGTGGAATTTCATCTTTCCTGGCCATGAACTTCACCGGATCATCCACATTTACTTCTCTTTCCGGGGTTCAGAAAGAAATGAAATTATCGTTGCCTTTACAGATTATTGCTGCAAGTATAGGCTTTATAGGTTGGATAATAACTAGATTTATATAATATATGACAGGCTTAATTTATTTAAAAGATGTTGTCACACTTCAGCTTGACCAGCAAAAATGCAATGGCTGTAAGATGTGTATTTTTGTATGCCCGCATGAAGTGTTTGGTTTTAGAGAAAAGAAAGCTATTATAAGTAATAAAGATAAGTGTATGGAATGTGGCGCTTGTGAAAAAAATTGCCCTGAAGGTGCACTTAGTGTAAGGTCTGGCGTTGGATGTGCTGCAGGTGTTATAAATGGCTTACTTAGAGGCACTGAGCCCAGTTGCGATTGCTCGGGATCAAACAGTAGTTGTTGTTAGTATAATTTAATAATTATTTTTATGCCATCAAAAAAAAGACTCAATTTCTTAGACCGTTACCTGACACTTTGGATATTCTTAGCTATGGCAGCAGGCGTACTTTCAGGATATTTCTTTCCTGCCATTGCACAATTCTGGGACTCTCTTAAATCATCACCCGAAAGCACTACCAACATACCTATTGCTGTAGGTTTGATATTAATGATGTATCCTCCTCTGGCCAAAGTGAAATATGAAGAGCTTGGCGATGTGTTTCGCAATTGGAAAGTATTATCGCTTTCTTTAGTACAGAACTGGATAATAGGGCCTGTCCTTATGTTTATTTTAGCAATAGTCTTTTTTAAATTATTCCCTGGCGAAAACAACTCCAATCTGCCTTATATGTATGGTATTATTATGATTGGTCTTGCCCGTTGCATTGCCATGGTTATTGTCTGGAACGATCTGGCCAAAGGAGATACACAATATGCGGCTGGCTTGGTTGCTTTCAATAGTATTTTTCAGGTGCTTTTTTTCTCTGTTTATGCCTATTTTTTTATAGCAGTGCTGCCTGGTTGGTTTGGCATCCCTACCAACGATGCTGTAGATAAAATCACTATCGTACAAATTGCCAAAAGCGTCTTTATTTATCTTGGTATACCCTTTATTGCCGGTTTTCTTACAAGGTTTATTTTAATTAAGGTAAAAACCAAAGAATGGTATCATAACAGATTTATCCCTAAAATAAGTCCGGTAACACTTATCGCACTTCTTTTTACTATTGTGGTTATGTTTTCACTTAAAGGAGAATTTATAGTTAAAATTCCTTTTGATGTTCTATTGATTGCCTTGCCGTTGCTTATATATTTTATTGTGATGTTTCTGATGTCATTCTTTATGAGCAAAAAGATAGGTGCAACCTATGGGCAGACTGTCACGCTGTCATTTACCGCGGCAAGTAATAATTTTGAACTGGCAATAGCTGTTGCAATAGCCGTTTTTGGAATCAACTCAGGTGAGGCATTTGCTGCTGTAATAGGCCCTCTTGTTGAAGTGCCTGTTATGATTGCTTTGGTAAATGTGGCTTTGGGTTTTAAAAAGAAATATTTTATATGATTTTCATGTCCTTTTATACTGAGGTTCTATGAAATTTATGCTTTAACTTCATCCTCTGGATATCCCTTCTCTCCTATGAAGTGCAAAGAATATTTTTTTTATTCCGACAAGTATATTTATATTTGCACACTTATTAAGCGTTTTTACGTTTTTCGGTAAATGATTTTTTGTAGAATGTATTACGAGATTTCAAATGAGTAGTCAAAAAAATATAGATGTAATAAACTGTAAGTTGGGCAAAGCCAGCACGCCTAAAATGATGACTTTAGGCTATGGTTTTATTGTCGCCTGCATTCTTCCTATATTGACATTGACTTTAACAGGTTTTGTTGTTGCTTTTCTAATGTTTATTTTTGGAGGCTTTCTTGCGTTTACAACATCCGGTGTAGATTTGGATACTTCTAACAAAAAAATAAATAATTATCTTGTTTATTTTGGAATTTATAAAACGCTTAACTGGGTCGAAATAAAAGATTTTAATTATATTACAGTTCTTGTGTTTAATGATGTTCACAGCATTAAGAAAAATGCCAAAAAATCGACACAAAGAAAAGATTTGAATTACGAAATATACCTTATTGATAATACAAAAGAAAACCGTCAGATTCTGGCCACATCACGTCATGCAAGGTCTGCTATAGACTTAGCCAAGAAAATTGCCGAAAGACTTGAAATCAGGTATATTAATTATCATCCTGAAAAAGGTTGGGAATAAGCTATAGTAAATAATTCCACCAAAAAATAAATAACCCTCTTACTGAATTTAACAATAACCTGTTAATATTTTAAAAAAAATATTTTTTTTATTTTTCTAATAAAAAAATATGTAGGTTTGTTGGGCATAAAAAATCTATTGATTATTAATTATCACATTATTATAACCTTTAAAATTTATTTATAATGGAAATTTTACAAAAAATAAAGGAGAGTGCTTTAAAGCATAAAAAAAGAATTGTATTACCCGAAGGTACTTCTGAACGAACTGTTAAAGCAGCCGACATTATTTTGAAAGAAGGCTTTGCTGATCTAATTCTTTTGGGAAACATTGACGAAATCAACGAACTTGAGAAAAAATTCGGCCTTGACCTTAAGAAAGCGGAGAAAATAGACCCTAAAAATTCTCCTAAAAAAGAAGCGTACATACAGAAATTTATGGAATTAAGAAAAAGTAAAGGGATAACTTATCAGGAAGCGGTGAGTTATATAGAGCAGGATATTTATTATGGTCCTATGATGATTTACATGGGCGATGCCGATGGTGAGGTAAGTGGTGCCGAACATACAACAGCAGATACTGTGAGACCTGCACTCCAGATTGTTAAAACAGCTCCCGGTATTTCTGTCGTTTCCGGTGCTATGCTAATGGTTACAAAAAAAGAAAATCTTGGAGAAAATGGCATTTTCATCTTTGCCGATGTAGCTATAACGCCAAACCCTACAGCCGAAGAACTGGCACAGATAGCCATATGCAGTGGACTGACAGCACGTTCTATTGCCGGAATTGAGAACCCGAGGATTGCCCTGCTGTCATTCTCTACTAAAGGCTCTGCCAAACATGAGTTGGCAGATAAAGTGATAAAAGCTACTGAACTTGCAAAAGAAATGCGTCCTGATATGAATTTCGACGGTGAGATGCAGGCTGATGCCGCTCTTATTAAGGCTATAGGACAGAAAAAATCTCCCGGCTCTTCAGTTGCTGGTCTTGCCAATGTGTTGGTATTTCCTGATCTTCAATCAGGAAACATTGGGTATAAGCTGGTTGAACGCCTCGCTGATGCAGAAGCCATTGGCCCTGTATTGCAGGGACTTGGCGCACCTATAAACGACTTGTCAAGAGGCTGCTCTGTTGATGATATTGTTAACCTTGTTGCTATTACTGTTAACCAGGTTGCAAATAAGTAAAATTTACGATTAAAAAACAATTTTAAATAAATAAAAATGAAAGTTTTAGTATTGAATTGCGGAAGTTCTTCTATCAAATACCAGTTGTTAGATATGTCCAATAACGCTGAAGTCTTAGCCAAGGGCTTGCTGGAAAGAGTTGGTATAGGTAACAGTGTATTAAAGCACGAAGCGAAAGGAAAAGATGATTACAAATTAGTTGAGGATGTGCCCAACCATGATATTGGCGTTGTTTTAATTTTGAAAACGTTAATGGATTCTCAATATGGCGTTATTAAAAGTGTTCATGAAATTGTAGCAGTAGGTCATAGGGTAGTTCATGGTGGCGAAAAATTCAGCGGCAGTGTATTATTAACACAGGAAATTATTGATAAGGTGAAAGAATGTATTGATCTGGCTCCATTGCATAACCCAGCCAATTTAAAAGGTATTTATGCCATGCAAAAGCTACTTCCTGATGTGCCCCAGTGTGGTATTTTTGATACTGCTTTTCATGCGACAATGCCGGATTATGTTTATATGTACGCCTTGCCTTATGAAATGTATGACAAGCATAGGATAAGAAGATATGGATTTCATGGAACCAGCCATAGGTATGTTTCTAGTAAGGCTTGTGAAATTCTCGACAGGGATATTAAAACGCAAAAAATAATTACATGCCATCTGGGTAATGGTGCTTCAATAGCTGCTATTAAAAATGGCGTATCCTTCGATACATCTATGGGTCTCACGCCTGTAGAAGGCTTGATAATGGGTACCCGTTGCGGCGATTTAGACCTCGGTGCCATGCTATTTATGATGGAAAAGGAAAACCTGGATATTCCAAAGGCTAATAATTATATCAACAAGGTAAGTGGAATGGTTGGCATTTCAGGCGTTTCATCTGATATGAGAGACTTGTGGAAAGCCGCTGAAGAAGGTCATAAAAGAGCTAAACTGGCTTTGGATATGTATATTTACAGGGTTAAAAAGTATATTGGCGCTTATGCTGCTGCTATGGGTGGCGTTGATATTATTATCTTTACAGGTGGTATAGGTGAAAATGATTACAGATTGAGAAAAGGCGTATGTACTGATATGGAATTTCTTGGAATAGATTTCGACGTAGAAAAAAATGATGAGTTAAGAGGGAAAGATACCAATCTTACTAAAGAAGGTTCCAAAACTTTAGTGATGACTATAGCCACTAATGAAGAACTCGTTATTGCACTTGATACTGCAGTAATCTGCGGCTTTTAATTTTTTACAACAGAAAAAGGGCGCAGATTAATTATTAAGCTGTCGTGTTTATTTTCTTCAGAGCAGCCACCAGCGCTGGATATTTTTTAAATTCAGTAAATAATGACAGGTTGTTTATTTGATTAATCATCTCTTTTAATCCCTCATATTTGCTTTTAATGGCAAACTGAACGTAGTTTACCGCTTTGTCATATTCTTCCATTTCTACATTCAGGCAGGTCGCATTAAAAAAAATGGCTGGATTTTTTGGACCTAGTGGTAAACAGACTGATAAAAATTTCTCGTTCAATTCAAAATTAATGGGTAAACCTGTATTATCATTTTGAGCAATCCATAAAGCATTATTATAAATCCAGAATTCAGATTCCCTGAAAGTATCGGTTTTAATATCCAATGCTATCTCATAAAGCTTTATGGCTTCATCAAATGTCTTTTCAGAATGTAAACTGAAAGCCATCTGACCAATTTTATTT
>Ga0073936_10007698_pt1 | contig 13892 bp, 14 predicted proteins | sample AliMusrvi5mmetaG_FD_87041 | JGI IMG/M metagenome (GOLD analysis project Ga0073936, IMG submission 87041) | Freshwater lake bacterial and archeal communities from Alinen Mustajarvi, Finland, to study Microbial Dark Matter (Phase II) - Alinen... | ecosystem: Environmental > Aquatic > Freshwater >... | reverse complement strand
CAACAGATTGCTGATGAATTACAACGTCGCTCAGATCCAAGATCAAAGGCTCTTCTTCATAAATTGGATAATAATCTTGCCGCTCAATGGAGGGACGCTCAGAATAATCTCAAAATAGAGGGAATAAATAATTTAGTGAGTGAAAATGTAAGGCCTTATATAAGACTATCAATCTTTGATTTGGAAAAATTATTTGTTGATTCCTCAGGTAATCAAAAAATAATATCAGATATCTCGGATGAATTAAAAAATAGAAAAGTCTCTAAAGCTAAACTTTTTTTGAAAAAAATTCATCATGAAAATAACACCATCAAAGCCCATATATCCTCTAGAATTTCTCAACCGATAAGCATCAAACCTAATTTTCCCAAGAAGTTTACCGATATAACCCCTATTGACACCGATACTGAAAATTCTTTATTCGAATTCAAATATATCAACTCAATTGATATTGTTGAGGCTTATGATTTCTTTGGGCTTGAGCCGAACTGTTCAGACCATGAAATAGAAAATGCGAGGCAAAAGAAGCTGTATCAATTTAATCCTATTTTTTTAAAAAGTAATTCATTAGAGCAAAAAAAAGTTGCCAGGATTAAATTAACTGAAATTAATGAGTTATTTAAAAAAATAAGCAATTCAAGAATATTTGTAAATTAATTTTTAAAAATTGTAAAGAGCTTACTGGGCTGTCTTGGAGCAGCCAACAAGAGACGGTCAGAAGAAGGGGGGGGTAGAGCTTGTTATCTTTGGCGCTCCGAAACTGTCATTAAGAGACTAACTCTATTTTTTCTCTGTTATTGCCCTCACCATGTTAGAGGTCTAAAATGAACTCTGAAAATTTCATTGCCTACTTTGCAACTGATATCGAGATTTAAAATTCAAAAACTACATAACCGATACTTTCTTGCTAAGCTCTATGAATTGCTTGCCATCCATTGTTTTAATTTTGAATGCACCCGCCTCTTCAAGGGCGCCAGATGTGAATGATGACGTGGTCACAATCATTCCTCGTGTTCCTGCTGGGAATTTATGAAGGCTTCCAATAAGCTCCCGAACTACATCTGGCCCTATCTTACGTGCAGAAGCATAGCACTTGCATTGTATCGCCCACACTTGGTCTTCAGTCGGATCATGGGCATAGATATCAACGCCACCATCGCCATTGCGCGATGCAGATTGGTGAACTACTCGTAGCCCAATATGTGATAGCGCTATGGCAACATCCTTCTCAAAATCAAACCAAGCTGGACGTGAACCATGTGGAGCTTTTTCAAGAGTGCGGTAGAGGATTGTTGAGGCTGAGCGGCTACGGTATATTCGTTGTCGTTCCTGCGCAACAACATCACCTCTGCGGTGTGGGCGTACGAATGTATATCCTGTCGGAATACTAAAGCCATATCGCATTGCAAGCAGTAGCTGTTCTGCAGAAGCCTTCTCAACCTTTCGCAAGTGTGGAGCTACTTGATGAGAGGGGCGGTGGATATCTTCAGCTATTGCTTTATTGAATCCCGCGATATTTGGATCTAGATACCTTACCCGAGGTAGATAAATGATTGATAACTCTTGATTGGTGTTGCAACGAGTTTTCTTGGACTGTTTACCTAAAAATTGAGATTGACGGTCTTCAGATACCAAAAAGTCTCGTATTACCGAGGCTGCTACCAGCACAAGCGAAAGCGATGCATGAGTGTTCTCCTCTATTTCCTGTTTGTTGTCGGCATTTGCTTCTATTTTTAGAATTAAGGGAGGGGAATACTTCCTGGTTGATACGTTAATCGGAAGCATCATAAATCTCTCGTGTACATCGCGAAAGAGTCCAATGAATTCGCCCTCCATTTCGTAGATATCGAAATATTTTAGCGGCCCAATATCAATCTGTACGCGCGCTCCCCAGGGCGCACTCCACTGTCGATTCTCGCAGGCATCTGCCAGCAGCTCGGCTATTGCATCTACAGCTTCTGATTCACTGCATCCAAGCTTTAGATCAGCCAATTCTTTGTATAAAGAAATTCGTGGAATCGGCACATCTTTGCCACTTATAACATTGCCGATATCAAATAATTCGTTAAATTCAAATTGTCCCCAGTATAAATATGCATCTTCACCCATAGCAATAGGATCAAGAGCTATGTATCGGACCGAAATGTCACCGGGCCGTCCTCGTCCATCAAGCCACGGACGACGAAGACCACTTCTCGTAACGGAAGGGCTTAACATAGCAGCTAAAAGTAAATCACGAACCACCCATTTAAGGGGGTCAATAAGAATATCTCTATTAAAGCTGGTCATCATCCCGCTAATTAAGTCGCCCATCTTCTCTTGATTAGAGCTGGCGTAACTCACCATATTAATGATATCTATGGGTTTTAAAGATGGGGAGATGATTGCTTCTAGCACCTCATTAAAAAATGGCATTACAAGCGGGGCATTTACTGAGGCATCAGAGTTCGCATATGGACTCTTAGGATATCCGTGAGTACGAAGATCCATAAGCCCTAAGCGTAGGAGTTTGATCTGAGATTGATATGTAAATGCCCATCGCGCTCGCATAACATCTTGTGGTGATAAATCAACAAACCAATGCATCTTTGGAATATCCATGAGCGACCAATATGCAATCTCATCATCGCGAAATATAAATTCTTCGTCGTCTGGAAAACGCAGTAGAGCCCGAAATGCCTCGAGCATATTTGGGTGATCCGGATGTTTAGTAAAGTCAGCCATGTAGAACGGTGTAACTTGCTTTCCATGGCTTACTGCAAAGACGATACGGCCCCGCTCAGAAATTGCGCGAGCTAAGGCGCAGTCATCAGGAATAAATATTCTCGGACAATGTTCCCCTGGAATAACAATTGCAAAGCTTAGAAGTCTGCCATAAGGTTGCGGCCAATTCCAAGCAAGAACACCAGTCATATTATTACGAGCTGCACGAAAATTCTTTGCATCTAATGCGTGAAGAATCGCAACGGGAATACCATCTTCACCGATAGTCCATACCCCTCGAAAGATAGGTTCATTCTCAAGGTTTCCAAGTAGCGCGGTGATTTCACCTTCACTAATTGGAGATTTTTGGCATTGGATTAATGGCGCCGAAGGGTAGCTTACTTGTTCCAGAATATCTTCCATGACATGACCCTGTTTATCATAAATTTTTAAAGCAAAGGTTAGAGCCTGTATATAGTGGAGATCACTATTTTTGCTCAGTATGCTTGCGAGATGAGTCGATCTGCAAGCGGTATATTTATAGCAGGCATTATTGCAATAAGAAAGCGGCTTTACTGTCTCAATTGGGCTTCTACATCAACGCTTTATCCCTGTGATATCTGAAAATTGCAGCGCCCTTGTCTAAATCGTTATGTAAATAACTATTACCGGTTTATATGGGGCCCATGCCCCAATATATCCTATATTAGAAATGCAGATTCATTCCTGATCCAATAATCAAAATAAGCCTGCACGTCTAAAAGTGCAACAGGTAGAATAGTTTCCTCGAAGTTCGCACGAAATCGATGGAATATTTCAGCAAAGATCATTTTGGTCATAATCTTTCCATGTACATTGCGTGACCCCTTATGTTGGTGGATATAGATAAATATCGCCTCAGCATAGTTCAACTGCTCTTTGGTGGCATTGGGCTGCAATGCCAATACTGAGAGTTTGGTCCACTGGTTTCCCATGGTTTCAAAATGTTCGCTACAGATCCTCTGAAAGACATTTACGCTTTGTCCGATATAGTAAATATGTCCTGCATCATTAGTTAAAAAATAAATCGCTGGTACACGGGGTAAGTCTCTTGCTATGGAGTACATCAAGCGGTAGTCGGGACGAAGAATGCCTGCTGCCTTAATTTCTAGAAAGGTAAAGTCTATTAGGCTTGCTTTGGGAATATCGCGCGCCGCTAGTTCCCCCAGGCGTACATATTGTTTATCTTGGGCTGTCATTAAGTATTGTGGTGTATTCATGTTTTTATCCTTTTAGTTGTGAAGAAAGAAGTTGTTCAAAAGCTGAGCCATCTTTACGGGTGAGGTTTGGTACATACCTGGAGTACGTTGTAAACAGCATGCGAGTAGATGTATGCCCCATTTGCCTTGCAATCCACTCAGGGTTTTCTCCTGAAGCAAGCCAAAGTGTTGCTGCTGTGTGACGAGTTTGATAGGGTCGCCGCCTTTTAATTTCCAATTCAGTTAAGAGTGAATGCCAAATGCGGTTAGCAAAGTTATGGCGATTAAAGGGTAGGCCATTGGTTGCGCAAAAGACATATTCCGATTCAATACCCTGCGTATTTTTTCGCTGTTGTGCGAGGGCAGTTATGACTGGTGTTGATAGATCAATCGTGCGCTCGGATTCTGCTGTTTTTGTTGAATCAAGCTCACCATCAACCCAAGCTTGAGTAATGGTTAATTGCGCTCGATCCAAATCGATGCAGCTCCAAGTAAGGCCTAGTAATTCAGAGGTGCGCATGCCAGTAAAAAAGGCGATGGTTAGGTAGGGTAGATATTCGGCTGAAGCCGCCTCTAAAATTTTGCCCACTTCCTTAAGAGAAAAAGGCTCAATTTTGGTTTTAGGAATTCTCAAAGGCTTGATGCTCCTAAAGCCTGTAACAAATTCATGGCGATCTGCTGCTTCAGTTAGTATTTGACGCAAGATATTCAAAATCCCATTGATCCTTGCCGCTGATAGCTGCTTGCCATCGTCGTTCGCTTTGGCGAGAACGCCTCGATAAGACAAGATGTCGGCTTTGCTAATCTCGTGGACACGCCTTCCCCTAAACCGAGGCATGAGGTGCTTGACTAGAATATTGTTGACCTTGCCCTGCGTTGAACGCTTCCAGTCAATTTTTCTTTCTATAAACCACAAGTCTGCAAACTCAGAGAAGTTGGGCATGTCATCAATGTTGACCGTAGCGAATTTCTTTCCCGACTGCTTCATCGCCTCTGCGGCAACTTGCGCGCCAGCAACTAATTCATCTTTAGTGGCGGGTGTAATGCCTGGCACCACGCTTTCAAATAAATCCGCTCGCTTGCTATGGGGGAAGTACTTCCGATAGGAGAAGGTCTCTTCATCAATCTCTTTTTGAATATTCTTCATGATTGTTTCCAGCCTGAAGATATTGGCCTTTGTAGACTTGAGCTTGGTTAGCTCTTTGCACCTGATGCCTCGATAGCGAAAGTCAAAGAAGAGGGCGTCCGATTCATTCCGTATGCGAATACTACCCATGACAAACACCCCCATTGGCCATTGGAATTTCTATGGCGGTCTGTTTGAGGTAGTCCGTTTGGATGGCTTCCCAGATGTACATCACCCGCCTAGAGCCTGGGAAGCGCACATAGTGAGTACCCTCAATAAAGACCCGATCTTTTAGGTAGTCATTGATATAGCGAGCCTTATATGGAATACGTGTCGCCAATTCTGCTGCTTGCATGTAAGTAGTCATTTTTAATTCCCGAAGTTAACGTTAGTTGAGTTACTGATAAACTGTAAGACCGTCTTAATATACGACACATTGAGTGATTTGTCAACCTGTCTGACACTAAATATTGAAAGTAATGTTAAATGACAACGAATACTGGGAATAAACAATTGGCCGTACGTCTAGAAAAGGAAGTTCTAGTGGCCATTGATAAAAAGCGGATGGAAATTGCTCAGGTTGAGGGAATTATTCCAACTCGTTCAGACATTGTGAGAACTGCTTTAGGAAACTATCTTGGAATTAAGGTGATCAATTAGTGGGGTAATTTTTGTCTCTATATATAGTGATACAAAATTAACGGGGTGGTGTTCGTAGGTCTATTGAAGAAAAAATTGATTGGGCCCAAATCTGTCCCAATTTGGGCCCAAAATGGGCCCAGAGAACTTTTTCTCAATTCTTGCAATGGTTGATGAGGCCTATAGACTTTTTTTGTAGTCTGGTTAACTTGTCAAAGTTATGAGCTTAGAGGTTTTCACAAGCCCATATTCCATATGGCTTATAGGGCGATAGTAGCAATGCTCAAACAACTAAGGTGAATAGGGTAAAATATTTCTTTTAGGCTCGTAGCTCAGCTGGTTAGAGCACCACCTTGACATGGTGGGGGTCGTTGGTTCGAGTCCAATCGAGCCTACCAACGAATTAAGACCCAAAAGTGCGCGGTTGCCGAAATGCTGCCGCGCTTTCTTTTTAGTAGATGTCACGCAGTGCCGAAACAAATAATGCTTTACATAATTAAGATGGAGTGGTCATGCTGGTAGTTACTCTTCCCGATGGATCAAAGCGCGAATTTGATGCTGCTGTTCGCGTGCTTGATGTTGCACAAAGTATCGGTAGTGGCTTGGCAAAGGCGGCCTTGGCCGGTATGGTTGACGGCAAGATAGTCGATCTGAGTCATGTAATAAATAAAGACAGTCAACTTGCCATCATTACCGACAAAAGTCCTGAGGCATTAGAGATCGTTCGTCACTCCACTGCGCATCTACTGGCGTATGCGGTTAAAGAATTATTTCCCCAGGCGCAAGTAACTATTGGCCCTGTAATCGAAAACGGTTTCTATTACGATTTCTCCTTTCATCGCCCCTTTACGCCAGATGATTTAGTTGCGCTCGAAAAGAAAATGGCCGAGCTTGCTAAAAAGGATGAACTGGTGGTTCGCACGGTGATGCCACGTGATGAAGCGGTGAAATTCTTTAAAGATCAAGGCGAGCACTACAAGGCTGAAATTATTTCCAGCATTCCACAAGATCAAGATGTGTCCCTCTATGCAGAAGGTAAGTTCACAGATTTATGCCGCGGTCCACACGTACCCTCAACTGGCAAGTTAAAGGTCTTTAAGCTGTTAAGCGTTGCTGGAGCCTATTGGCGTGGCGATAGTAAGAATGAGATGTTGCAACGTATTTACGGTACCGCTTGGTTGAAAAAAGAAGATCAAGAGGCGCACCTTCACATGCTGGAGGAGGCTGAAAAGCGTGACCACCGTCGCCTTGGAAAGTTGCTTGATTTGTTTCACTTTCAACCTGAGGCACCAGGCTTAGTCTTTTGGCATCCAAAAGGCTGGTCGATCTGGCAAGAAGTCGAGCAATATATGCGCCGGGTTTATCAGCACGAAAGCTATCAAGAGGTTAAGGCGCCACAGATTTTAGATCGCGGCCTCTGGGAAAAATCCGGCCACTGGGATAACTACAAAGAAAACATGTTCACGACCGAGTCGGAGAACCGTTCTTATGCTTTAAAGCCGATGAACTGCCCGGGCCATGTCCAGATATTTAATTCTGGTTTACATAGTTATCGCGAGTTGCCATTGCGATATGGCGAGTTTGGCCAGTGTCACCGTAATGAACCATCGGGTGCTTTGCATGGCTTAATGCGAGTGCGAGGGTTTACTCAAGACGATGGTCATATTTTCTGCACAGAAGATCAGATTCAGTCTGAAGTTGCTGCTTTTGATAAAGCTGTGCGCGATGTCTATACAGATTTTGGCTTTACTGAGGTAGCGGTTAAATTAGCTCTTCGCCCAGATAAACGTGTTGGCGATGATGCCATTTGGGATAAGGCGGAGGCTGCTCTACGTGGCGCTTTAACCACCTCTGGTCAAATGTGGGAAGAATTACCAGGTGAGGGCGCTTTTTATGGCCCTAAGATTGAATATCACCTCAAAGACTCCATTGGGCGCACTTGGCAGTGCGGCACGATTCAGGTGGATTTTTCGATGCCTGAGCGCCTAGGTGCTGAATACGTTGCGGAAGACAATACCCGTAAGACCCCAGTGATGTTGCATAGAGCAATTGTCGGCTCTTTAGAGCGATTTATTGGTATTTTGATCGAAAATCACGCTGGTAATATGCCAGTGTGGCTTGCTCCAACCCAGGCTGTAGTCCTCAATATCTCTGAAAATTCTGCTGCATACGCACAACAAGTACAGCAATCTCTGAAAAAACAAGGGTTTAGAGTCGAATCGGATTTGCGGAATGAGAAAATAACGTATAAAATACGCGAGCACGCATTACAGAAGCTTCCGTTTTTATTAGTTGTTGGTGATAAAGAGCTTGAAAGTAATACGGTGGCCGTTCGTGCCCGTGGCGGAGTCGATTTAGGTGTAATGCCTCTTGATGCTTTCGTTGCCCGACTCCAGCAGGATATATCCCAGAAAGTCGGACCCGAGCCTAGCTAGGGGTGGAATGGTTTTTATTGTTTTTTTATAAGGAATTAAAAGATCGCTACTGATAAATCGCAGCGCATTAACCGGGAAATTACTGCTCCTGAAGTGCGTCTGATTGGAATTGATGGGGAGCCCATCGGTGTAGTTACATTGAGTGAAGCCTTGGCTTTAGCCGAAGAGAAAGAAACCGATTTGGTTGAAATTGCTCCGACAGCTGTGCCACCTGTGGTCCGTATCATGGACTTCGGTAAATTCAAGTACCAAGAAGCCAAACGTTTGCATGAAGCGAAGCTCAAGCAAAAAGTGATTCAGGTGAAGGAAGTTAAATTCCGTCCTGGCACTGATGATGGTGACTATGGTGTGAAGCTACGAAATCTAATCCGCTTTTTGGAAGATGGCGATAAGACAAAGATTACGCTACGGTTTCGGGGTCGCGAAATGGCCCACCAAGAAATCGGAGTCAGAATGTTGGAACGTTTGAAGTTGGATTTGCTAGAGCATGGCCAAGTCGAACAGTTTCCAAAAATGGAAGGTCGCCAGATGGTGATGGTTTTGGCCCCCATTCGTAAGGCTAAGTAATAAGCTAATTCGCAAGAATGAGTTTGTTGTTTATGTAAGGAGGGGTCGAATGACCCTGGTAGTAAGTAGTGCTTCTAGGTACAGGAAGAGTGACCGTCGGTTGCCACCTATGTTGCACATGCAGAAAAAAGGGGTGCTTTATGCCCAAAATGAAGAGCAAGAGTAGCGCGAAGAAGCGCTTCACGGTTCGCGCAGGCGGAACGATCAAACGAGGTCAGGCTTTTAAACGCCACATCCTCACCAAGAAGACCACAAAGAGTAAGCGTCATTTGCGTGGTACTACCGAAGTTGCGAAGGCAGATGTTAAGTCAATTCGCTCCATGCTTCCTTACGCTTAACCTCAGACTAAATTAGGAGAATTCAATGCCAAGAGTCAAACGTGGGGTTACAGCAAGAGCCCGTCATAAGAAAATCACCGATGCTGCAACAGGGTATCGTGGACGTCGTAAAAACGTATTTCGTATTGCTAAGCAAGCAGTTATGCGCGCTGGTCAATATGCATATCGCGATCGTCGTAATAAGAAACGTGTGTTCCGCGCTTTATGGATTGCACGTATTAATGCGGCAGTGCGTGAGCATCAAATGACTTATAGCGTATTCATGAATGGTATGAAGAAAGCGTCAATCGATCTCGATCGTAAAGTGCTTTCGGACATGGCTATTCGTGACAAACCAGCTTTTGCTGCTTTAGTTACTCGGATCAAATCCGTAGTAAGCGCTGCAGTTTAATTTTTAGTTAACAAAAACTAAACTGCTATGGTTTCTCTCGACCACATTGTCGAGGATGCTAAACGTGATTTCCTCGGAGCTGCCGATGCGGCAGCTCTAGAGGACGCGAAAGCCAAGTATCTCGGTAAGTCAGGTATTCTCACTGAGCGTTTAAAAGCGCTCGGTGGAATGTCGCCTGATGAACGCAAGAGTGCTGGTGCACAAATAAATCAAGTAAAAACCGCAGTAGAGACTTTATTACAAGAGCGTCGCCAAGCCTTGGCTGATGCGATATTGTTGCAACGTCTAGCCGCTGAGTCGATTGATGTTTCATTGCCTGGACGAGGCCAATCTGTAGGTAGCTTGCATCCCGTGATGCGCACTTGGGAGCGTGTAGAAGAAATCTTTCGCTCGATTGGCTTTGATGTGGCTGATGGCCCTGAGATTGAAACCGATTGGTTTAACTTCACTGCCTTAAATAGCCCAGAAAATCATCCTGCACGATCTATGCAGGACACCTTTTATATTGATGGCAAAGATTCTGATGGAAAGCCTTTGCTGCTACGTACCCATACCAGCCCTATTCAGGTTCGCTATGCTAGCGAGCATGTTCAGAAATACGCTCATGCTGATGTAATGCCCCCCATTAAGGTAATCGCGCCTGGTAGAACCTATCGTGTGGATAGTGATGCCACCCATTCACCGATGTTCCATCAGGTTGAAGGGCTATGGATTGCAGAAACTGTTTCCTTTGCTGATCTCAAGGGCGTGTATACAGATTTCTTAAGAACCTTTTTCGAGACGAGTGAGTTGCAGGTTCGTTTCCGCCCTTCCTATTTCCCATTCACCGAGCCTTCTGCTGAAATTGATATGGCCTTTGGTGCTGGCAAGTTAGCAGGACGCTGGCTTGAGATCTCGGGAGCAGGGCAAGTTCATCCCAATGTTTTACGCAATATGGGTATTGATCCAGAGCGCTATACCGGATTTGCCTTTGGATCTGGCTTGGAGCGGTTGACGATGTTGCGATATGGCATAGATGATTTACGCCTCTTTTTTGAAAACGACCTCCGTTTCTTGGCGCAATTTCCAGCTTAATCAGCTAAACATTCAATCGTAGATAGCGCATATGCAATTTTCTGAATCTTGGCTTCGTCAGTACGTCAACCCATCGCTTGATAGCAATGCTTTGGGTCATGCTATGACGATGGCAGGTCTTGAAGTGGAAGAGCAGCATTCCGTAGCTCCGGTATTCACCAAGATTGTCATTGCTGAAATTCTGTCGGCAGAACAACATCCAGACGCTGATCGTTTACGGGTTTGTAAAGTAAACGCGGGCACTGGAGAAGCTTTGCAGATTGTTTGCGGCGCACCGAATGCTCGAGCAGGAATAAAAATTCCTTGTGCATTAGTTGGCGCACAATTACCTCCCGCTGAAGCCGGTGGAAAACCATTTGTAATTAAGGTGGGAAAACTTCGCGGCGTAGAAAGCCAGGGCATGTTGTGCTCTGGCCGCGAGCTGGGTCTTGGCGATGATCATGAAGGTATTTTAGAGTTGCCTGCCGATGCGCCCATTGGCGAAGATATTCGCAAGTATTTAGATTTAGATGATCAGGTATTCGTCATTAAGTTAACCCCCAATAAAGCAGACTGTCTCTCGCTCATGGGTGTAGCCAGAGAAGTATCTGCCATTACGGGAGCCGCTTTATGTGCCCCTCAGTGGACTGCACCAAGCATTTCTATTCAAGACAAGCTTCAGGTGACAGTAGAGAGCCATGATTTATGTGGCCGTTTTGCAGGGCGCGTGATCCAAGGTGTTAATCCACAAGCAAAAACACCAGATGCTATTGTGCAGCGCCTGTCACGCGCTGGCCAAAGAAGTATTTCAGCCTTAGTAGATCTTTCTAATTACGTCATGCTGGAGATGGGTCAACCCACCCATGTATTTGATATGGATAAATTATCGGGTGATGTATCAGTTAGATGGGCTAAGCCAGGAGAAAGTATTGAGCTTTTAAATGGTCAAACAGTTACGCCTGTAGCGTCTGACCAATCGGGAAAAGTATTGGAAGTCGGTGTACTTGCTGATCAGGTTGGGCCGATAGCATTGGCTGGCATTATGGGTGGCAATCATTGTGCGGTTAGCAATGACACCAAAAATATTTATGTTGAATCGGCCTACTGGCAACCCTCTGCTATTCAAGGTCGTACACGGCGTTTGAACTTCAGTACTGATGCGGCTCATCGTTTTGAGCGTGGGGTTGATCCACAAAATACGGTGCATTGTCTTGAATATTTATCCTCATTAATTATTGAAGTATGTGGCGGCCAAGCCGGCCCCATCGATGATCAAGTCTTGGCAGTGCCTGAGCGTAAACCAGTTCGACTTCGATTAGATCGTGCGATGAAAGTCATTGGCATCCCTTTAACCAATGACATTGTTGCTGACGTATTTAAACGACTAGGTTTTGAGTTTAAGCAAGAGGCTCATGATGTATTTGTAGTGACTCCACCTAGCTATCGATTTGATATTGAGATTGAAGAAGATTTAATTGAAGAAGTGGCTCGGTTGTACGGCTTTGAAAATATTCCTGATTTGCCGCCTGTAGCTTCGCTAAAGATGAGTGCCCAACCCGAGGAAAAAAGGGGCGTCCACTTATTACGTCAGCGTTTTGCTTTGCAAGGCTATCAAGAGGCCGTGAACTTTGGCTTTACTGATTTTCAAAGTGAGCATCGCATTACGGGTGCCACAGAAAAAGATGTCATCTCAGTTGTAAATCCGATTGCTAATCAATATAGCGTTATGCGTAGTAACCTCTGGGGTGGCCTATTGGCGAACCTCAAGAGTAACCTCAATCGTGGCGCAGCACGGGTGCGTCTATTTGAGAGTGGCAGAGTTTTTAAGCGTGACGAGAGTGTAAAAGAGGTGGCGGGGCAGGTAGCGGGCTTTTATCAACCCCAAAAAATTGGTGGCCTTGCTTACGGTTCATTTGTTCCGGAGCAATGGGCCAGCTCAAACCGTGTAGCTGATTTCTTTGACGTTAAAGGCGATTTAGAGCGTGTTTTGGATCCCCTACATTTCTCAACAGTAGCCGCAGTACATCCTGCATTGCACCCTGGTCGCGCAGGCCAATTACATCTAAAGACTTCCAGAGGTATGGTGAGCATTGGTTGGATAGGCGAGTTGCATCCTAAGCTGCAACAATCCTATGAATTTCCTCAGGCCCCCATACTGTTCGAGTTGGATTTAGAGGCTATTCGTGATTTAGGATTGCCTGTCCCTGAAGAGCTAAGTAAATTTCCTGCAGTGCAGCGCGATTTGGCGGTTGTAGTAAAGCAGGCTGTTCCTTCGCAATCCTTATTGGATGCGATGGAGTCATGCAAGCAAAGCTTTGTTCGTGGAATTGAGTTATTTGACGAATTTAGACCTAAGCCAGGCTCTAGCAGCATGCTTGATGATGAGAAAAGTTTGGCATTTCGAGTGACTCTACTTAATCCACTGGAAACACTGCAGGATGCGCAGATTGATGTTGTGATGAGCGCGCTTCTGGAGTGCCTAGAGAAAAAGTGTGCAGCCCGCTTGCGCTAGGTTAGTATTACTTAAAATTATCATCAAAATATAAAAAGAATTGCGAAAGAATATTGCAATGAACGAATTAAATATTAGCGATACCGTTACTAAGAATGAGCTTTCTGAAGCATTATTTGATCAAGTTGGTCTCAACAAACGTGAGGCTAAAGACATGATTGATGCCTTCTTTAATCGCATTGGCGCGTCCTTAGAGGCTGGTGTGGAGGTCAAGATCTCCGGTTTTGGCAACTTTCAATTACGCAATAAATCCGCCCGTCCTGGACGCAATCCAAAGACTGGCGAATTGATCCCAATTGATGCGCGACGTGTAGTGACATTCCACGCAAGTCAAAAACTAAAAGACGTAGTTGAGTCACATGCTCGAGAAATCCGCGTTTGATTCTGGGCTGGCACTGCCCAGTTCGCAGTTGCCACCGATACCTGCTAAGCGCTATTTCACTATTGGCGAAGTAGCTGACTTATGTGGCGTTAGATCTCATGTTTTGCGTTATTGGGAGCAGGAGTTTACTCAATTAAGCCCTCAAAAACGTCGCGGTAACCGTCGTTATTACCAGCATCATGAGGTAGTGCTCATTCGTAAAATAAGGGCGCTACTGTATGAAGAGGGCTTTACTATCAGCGGAGCCCGAAATCGCCTAGATGAAGTGCGCGGTGAACTTCGCTTGCGGGATGAGCTCACTGCTGTTTTGCAAATCCTCTCTAAATAGTTGCTGATACAATTTTGTCTTTCGTCGGGGCGTAGCGCAGCCTGGTAGCGTACTTGCATGGGGTGCAAGTGGTCGGAGGTTCGAATCCTCTCGCCCCGACCATAAAATACTTCATTAATCTAAAAAATAGGCTAAGCGCCCCTTATAAATAGCCTTCATAAAAACTCCGCTCGTTATTCT
>Ga0073936_10007697_pt1 | contig 13893 bp, 21 predicted proteins | sample AliMusrvi5mmetaG_FD_87041 | JGI IMG/M metagenome (GOLD analysis project Ga0073936, IMG submission 87041) | Freshwater lake bacterial and archeal communities from Alinen Mustajarvi, Finland, to study Microbial Dark Matter (Phase II) - Alinen... | ecosystem: Environmental > Aquatic > Freshwater >... | reverse complement strand
GCTACACCAGCACGAATATATGGCAAGCGCGGGCCGGGTTGGCTTAGCCACCGTACCACGGAAATAAGTTATCCCGACCCGCGCTAACTTAGGTGCCTCCAGTTTCCCGCCCCTCAGCAGTTGACAAAGAGGCACCAACTTTAGTGGGGAGGCACCGACTACAAATTAGCCGTGACCGGAGACGACTTTCCCCCACGGCGTACATCATTGCGTAAGGCGTTACGATAAGCGTCGGTCGCCTAAGGCTTATCGCTATCTTCCCACTCTTGGTCGGGGAGGCGGGACGTGCGCCCGCTATCTCAGGTTTATCAGACCTGCACATGTCTATATATGCTCCTCCCCAACAAACTTTTGCAGCTTACACACCGCGCTAGGAACGGTCCTTTCCGAGAGGGCCTAGCAATGCCCTCAACCACCCTCAGCTGCAAAACTTTCACATGTAGAACATGGCGCTGTGCACACATACGTAGGCACACCATACATTCTCAAAGGGGTAGCCTGAACAGGCTGCTTCTCGTACTCTACGTCGCCCCCGCAAGCGGGGCACTGATATGTGACCTTCATGGCTGCTTCCTCTCTGTCAATTACCCCGCACTAAAGTACGGGGCTTGCAAGAGCAGAACACACTCCCGCGTATGGCTGAGTGACTACAGCCCGGCGAATATTCTCCGCCGCAACAATATCAGCGTGACCAGAGAAACCACACTGCACACAAAGGAACTCAGCTTGGGTTTTGCGATTCTTCTTCGAGATACAACCACAAACAGTACAAGTCTGAGACGTATAGGCTGGGTCAACGGGGATAACTGTTACACCCTCCATCCTAGCCTTGTACTCGATAAAGGAACGAAGTTGATAGAAGCTCCAAGCAGTATGCTCAGCTCTCTGGGCTTTACGAACCGTAGTCCTCGTGCGGATACCTTGGAGGTCCTCCAAAGCAATAGCACGATTCGTGCCTTTAGCCGTCTGAACAATCTCTTTGGAGATGCAGTGATTCACGTCTTTTGCAAACAAACTCTCCTTCCGCTTCCTATTTTTGAGCAAGCGTTTTGCGGACTTCGTACCTTTGGACTGAAGCTTCCCACGAAGTCTACGATGCCGCGCACGCAACCCATTAACCTGCCCACCAGCAAACTTCTTCCCATCCGAGGTGGTGGCGATGTTCTTGATGCCAAGGTCTACACCCAGCACATCGCTGAAATCTTGTGGGTCTGGCTCATCAACATTACACGTTGCAGCAAGGTAGAACTCCCCCTTGCGCACGAAAAGGTCAGACTCACCTTGCCGAGTTTCAAGAAGCTCCCTCTGCCGGGGACCACAGACGTAACTAACTTTCAAGCGACCAGCCATGCTCCAGATAGAAACAACCTGAAGCTGCGTCTTCCATGAAAGAATCCTATCGTCATAAGCGATAGCTCCAAGGGGCTTGAAAGTACGCTTGGTCTTCTTATCCAACTTATAAGCATCCGCTACCTTGGCAACACAGAGCAGTACGATTTGTGCAGAAAGCCCAAACTGCTCTTTCGTGGAATGGTACACAAGCTTCTGAAGCGCATACCGCCCAAACACCTTGTTTTCCCAAGCAACCTCAGAGATAGCATTACAAGCAGCGTTAGCCGTTTCAAGAGTGTGCCGAAGAGCTTGCTTTTCAGCGGGTGTGAGAACCAACTTTACAACAGAAGTGAGTTTCATATGTTCCAGTATAGAAGATTATCAGCTTTTGTCAAGTGGGCAGCCCTCCGCATTCCTCCCCGCACTGAAGTACGGGGATTCCTGCGGAGCAGAACTCTTGAACCCACGACCTCCAACGTGACAAGCTGGCGTTCTAGACCACTGAACTACGCGCCCGCAAACTTTGGTACCCACACAGCCCCCACCAGCGCCTGTAGGTTCTCCACTCAGCTACCCACCGGAAAGGGGAGCTAATTGTGGCCCATCCACTATCTGTACCCTGCAGCCGGGAAGTGTTACTGACAGGCGGCGTCCCGTCAACCTTGCGACCGTGCTGCGAAGGGCACACTTGGTAACCCCTCTCCGATTTGAACGGAGGACTTTTTCCTTGTAAGGGAAACACTCTACCGGGCTGAGTTAAGGGGCTATAAACTATGTTGGGACAGCTGGGAATCCAACCCACGAGCTAGCAACTCGACTGCCCCACGTTTGGCTGTAGCGAAAGGAATCGAACCTTTATTCTTGGCTTAACAGGCCAGAGTAATACCATTATACGACACTACAGTGAGTGTTTTTATTTTTCCTATGCAATTTTAAAGGTACGCGGGCTTCGTAAGCCCCTGTGTTCTTGTGGACACCAGTATAGCACCCCTCTGCCCACTTGTCAAGAAAAACTTTCTACTTCTTCATTCTTCGCAGCAAGCAACGGATAAAAGCCTCTCTGTGAGAGCGGTCCATCTCTCCGAACGCCTTACGGATTTCCTCGTCCGTAACTTGGTCATGTTCCATATAGTCGACCCACATAACAACCTCCACAAATACGAAAAGGTGCCCTTCTGTGGGCACCCCCTTAGCCTTCTAACGACTATGTCGGTGTCCCTTTACATACGCTTCGCCATATTAATGAGTGACGAACTCGTACCGGTGACGTTTTCAAACAGGAAAGAGCCGAAGGCGGGTCCCTGTTTGACTGCCATGTCAAACGGGTCCAGCCCAGCGGGTAGCCTCACGTAGGCTATCTTTGTTGGGGATGTCTCTAACTTCTGCATCAGTCTCTCCGTCGCTTTAGCACCGGCTGCATCGCCGTCTAGCACTACTATAACCAATTTTGCCCACCTTGACAAGAGGGCAATTTGTCGGTCTGTTACAGCTACTCCCATAGACCCGACAGAATTTGTTATCCCGCTAAGGTCATGAAGACCTATAACGTCGGTATACCCCTCGGTTACGATTGCTACACGAGTCCTTGCAATCTCCGGAACAGCATAGTTCAATCCATACAGAGAAGCAGACTTCTGGTAAATACCAGAATCCCCCAAGGACAGATATTTAGGGCCTGTGTAGCCCGGCTTCAGTGTACGCCCAGCGAATGACACCAAGCGCCCCCGCCAATCGTAGATAGGGAACGTGAGTCGTTTATAGAGTTGCTGATACTCTTCGTGGGAATCTCGGCAGTAACCGATTCCCCAGCGTTTCAACATTGAAGAGTTGAAGGAACGCGACACCAGATAGGAACAAGGCACGTTGAAGTGCGGCAGACTCCGCTCAAACTCTTCCTGCATTTTGGCTAGATTAAGCATCGGCCTTAAAGCAGAACATAACAAAATAGCTGCCGACGACGTCGCCAACCGCAGAGAACCAGCTGATATCCTTGAACAAGGTCATTCCAGACTTCAAGTCAGTGAGCCACAGATGCTCTGGTGGGTTGTCCAGCACTTCTCCCCACTCACTTCTAGAGAGCAGACGTAGCTCAGCCGTCTTTCTACCATCTCGAACAGCTTCCCAATAGACGTTATCACACTTAAACTCAACTGCTTGCTCTGTCTTAATGATTTTCACGTTCCGCCTTTCGGTTCAGAAAAATGTCCAGCTCCAACTGCTTTTGTACCATTATCTTATAACACTTTGGTCCATAGGAGTACTTGCCAATAAAGAGTTCTTGACCATACTTAAGTCGCTTTCCACATCTAGTACACCTATAGACACTCCAGCTCATGGTTCTGTTCGCACAAACGAGACGGTAGCGTTTAGGTCGTTTTTAATCTCTACTTTTGTAATGCGCCCGTAGAACTTAGCTGTTCCTTCAGCATTGTCGAAACTCATCAACCGCCCAACCACGAAGAGGCCTGCGTCGGGACCTTCATACTCAAAGAACTCTTCGGGGGAAGTGCTTTCCTGAGGCATGCTAAGAGTTGCAGGATTTACTTTCTCTCTGTCAAAGAAAACGTCTACCACAGCACACACACCCTTTCAATAATACCTGTTGTGAGACCTTTTCTATAATAAGCGTCTGCGTTCGCAAGTAATTTGATGCGGCGGTAAAGCGTGCTGCCAGTCAACCCACGCCCCCACGTAAGGTATTTCCCTACAAGGAAAAGAGGTATTCCTGTACGCTCTGCTATATCACGAATTTCCATATGCTTATCCCGCACAGGAAGCAGCAATATCAAGTTGGTCAAGTCGTACTCCAGAGAACCAAAGATAAAGTTAAAATCTGTCTCCTCTAAATGAGAAGCAATCCGCATAGCCAGCTTTTTATCGTTGGAAAACAAAGCCTCCACAAAGCGGTCTGACTCACTTACCATAACGTAAGTCTCCACCGTATCTCGGTCCACAGGCCCGTCTAAGTAGGAGAGTTTTTGCATCTCATTGAAAATACGAGCCGTGCCCCCAGCCGTCTTCTCAACCAAAAGCTCGGCAGCTTGTACTGTGTATGTACCAGACTGCATGATAAGCTCCTGAAGCTGTTTGTCGTTAAGAGGTCTGCACTCAACCAGCAGGCCCCCGTTTTTACTCTTGAACGCCGAAAAACGCTGGTCTGTTGTGTCAGGTTTGACATCGTTTCCCACACAGATAAGCGTCGTTTGCTTCATCTGTGAGTCTGTAGCCCACATGATAAGAGGCCCCCACTTTTTAATGAGGTCGGCATTACGGATAACAACTACGCGATAGCCGTTTTTGGCATACTGATTTAACGCGTCCATGATGTCCGCTATAGGAGACTTTCCGTCCAGCTCAACGTAGTCAAGAGGATTTATGGGCCTGTAGGAAAGCTCTTCCTTAAGGACATCAGCTACCAGAGCCTTGTCTTCCCCACATATATACAGAAAGCGTTTACCCGAAGGATATCCCTTTCTCCATTGAAGGTAAGAACCCACTAAGAAACCTGTTAGGTTACCTTATAGTGAAACTTGACCGGAGCTGTGCTCATAGTAGCCTCTTCTGGAGAAACAACCTCAGTCTCAAAGATAACCTGCTGCTCCAGTGAAGCGATACGTGAATTGCGCTCCATAAGCGCCCTCTGCTGGTCCTTCAGACTCTTGCGATGTGCCCTGCTCTTGTTCTGCAAGCGCGAAATCTTTTCGTTCTGAGCATTCATGACTTCGACCGGGTCGACAATGTCATCTCTGTCGTTATCCATCCAGACACCACTCATATATGTATAGCGGTCCCGCATATCTCCTCCTACTTGTTTCGGTTTCGGCTTGCGTGAGCTACCTTATTAGCAGCACGGCGCTTCTTCTTAGACTTCATCCAATGCTCTCTGCGCATCCACAACGGTGCCTTCATGTACTAACCCCTTTCAGCTGTTTTCTAGAATTCTTATGGCAAAATACGTCATTTTAAGAGAAGCCTTCATCGGAGTCTTCAGCAAACGTATGTACGTATTTGCTTCCTCCGGAGTAAAAGACTTTCCTAGCGCCAACTCCGCGTGCGTGTAGGAACTCATAACCCCGTAGGGGGCAAGCAAAAGGTCTTCAAACCATTTCGTTACTTCTACAATATCAGACTCACTCCACTTACGCACGGAAGGAATAACAGCTCCCAGCTTTCGCTCCAATATCAGCTGTAAAACAGATAGCACTTTACGCCGTCGTTCCGAATTGTTTATATGCGCCAGAGCTGTCTCCACAGAACCTTTTGACAAGCGTGCGGCTATTGCAGCCAAGTCCCCCGAGAAGCCTAGAAGTTCCAGAATCTGTAGAACTTCTGCGTCGGAGAGTGGAGATACTTGCACTTTGGCGCAGCGTGAAAAGATGGTCAAAGGAAGCTGCCCTGAAGTCGTAATAATAAAACGAACCCGTTCAGGAGGTTCTTCTAACATTCTCAACAAAGCTTGCACCGAAGAATCGGCTATTCCCGTGGCATCGATAATAACAATCTTATACCTAGAGCCAAAAGGATGCGTAGAAATAAACTTTCCCGCTTCGCGCACCTGTCCAATCGAGACAGGAGCCCCTTTGCTCGGTTCTAAAATCATAATGTCATAAGAGTTGGAGAACTGCTGTGCAATAGAAAGCGCAAGGCGGTGTTTTCCAACCCCCGGGGAACCTACCAACAAAAGGTTAAACGGAATATCTGCCGAAAACCGCTGCTGGATATCAACATGGCCAATTACTTTAAGCGCAGCTTCCACTACTCCTCGAAATGACCGTGCTCGGTAAGTTGCGCCACGAACGGAAAAGCATCCGCCAAAGCGTGACCACAATCGTGACACAGGTAGACGCCATAAGCATCGGGATGTGTGTGGAAATCAGTGTGACTGCTCCGCATGGTCTAAAGACCAGCGGCTTCCAGAGCAAGAGCTTGCGCCCCGCCCAGAGAGTACAGCCCTACTCTCAAGATGTTCTTAGCCGCATTAAGGTCCCGGTCCACAACCAAACCACACTCCTCACATTGATATGTGCGCTCACTCAAGGGCATAGGAGTGCGTGCCCCACAAGCAGAACAATCTTGGGAAGTGTAAGCCGGGTTAACTTGCTTGAATACCCTACCAGCATTCTCAGCTTTATAGGCTATGCACGCAAGAAAGGAACCCCATGCTGCGTCTGCTATATTAACGCTTTTCGCTCCCCTATCCTTGGAATCTCTATTCTTGCGGGAAGCACCTGTGAGCATCTTATTCACAGCGAGCTTCTCCGCGCAGATTGTGCCATAACTAGTTATCACACGCTTCGAGGTTTGGTGAGCGAAGTTCCTACGCTTATTTTCTATGCGCTCATGAACAAGCGCGGTGGCGTGCTTCTTGCGAGCACGTTGCACTTTAGCTAACGCCTTCTGCTCGCGCTTGAAGAAACGCGGGTTCGCAATCTTAATCCCATCTGAGAAGGTAGCGAATGTGGCAAGCCCCATGTCCACGCCAACCTCAAGCTCGTTGAACGGGAGCGGGGTAGGTTCCACAACACAGGAAAAACTAACAAACCACTTACCCGTTTGAGTACGCGAAACAGTGCAAGTTTTAACAACTCCTTCAATAGGGCGGTGGTACTTTATCCCAACCAAGCCTATCTTAGAGAGTCTAACAAACCCGCCAGCGGGGACGGAAAAGCCCGAGTCGGGGTAGGTGAAACTCTTGTACCAACCCTTTCCCTTGAAGCGAGGGTAACCCGGTTTCTCCCCCGCTTTACACCTTCTGAAAAATGCCTTGAACGCTAGGTCCACACGCATAGCAACATTCTGAAGCACGTGTGAGTGCACCAGAGCAAGAGCAGGGCGTTCCACTCTAAGTACGAGCACAGAATGCTGCTGCTCCCACTTCCCGACAGACTTCTGCTCCTGTTCCCATGAGTTCTTACGCTCCTCCAAGAAATGGTTATAGAGCCAGCGGCACTCTTCTAGGGTGCGGAAAAGCGTGCTCTCCTGAGCTGGAGTGGGATAGAGCCTATATTTGAACCCTCTTTGCATGTACCTATTATACCTCTATAGAAACTACTGGAACAACAAGAGCAAGAACTTGGCTAAAGCCTTTTCGAGAAACCCGCCTAACCACAGGGGCTAAAGCCCCATGGCTTGCGGCGGGTTCTTAACCGCTGTCAAAAAACATCCCATAGCCGCCCTCAAGACGAAGGTACAAAGTGTCGTAGGCTACATGAGGCTCTACTGCAGGGTAATCCGGATTATACTCATAGAGATTCTTTCCGCAGTTAGCGCAGAACCAGACTGGGGTATCCGCACACTTCTTACAATCAGGCATCTGCTCTCCTCTCTAATTCCTTGATACGGTCCTCCAAGCTCTTTATATACAACATGACAGGGTTCACAGTCTCCAGACTTGAGGGACAGAATCCTGCAATGTGCCACAAAGCCTTCTTAGCGGCCTCGTATGTTGGGGATTTCTTCGTTTTCACGTAAGCCTCCTTATACAGACGTGTGGGTCACTCGGACACTTCTCATACCCACAAATAGGGCAAATAGTCTTGTTGTAAGTAGAAACGTTAGAGAGTTTTGCGTGCAACGCAGTATTTTCATCCTGAAGAAAAACAACAAGCTCCAACAGGTCGGTGCACTCATCTTCAAGATAACGGATATGCGCAAGCAGTTCGTCCCGCATTGCGTCAACCAGCGTATACTCACGCGTCATACGCGTCTGCGTGTACTCCCAAGTTTTGGGGTAGTCTACCAAGGTCAGTCGCCCATCAACTCTGCTACTGCCGGAATCTTAGCAAGACGCGTAAGCATGACAGAAACAGCAGAGTCACTAAGATTAAGCTCGTAGGCGAGCGCTTTACGGCTAATGCCATACCTACCCTGAGAACATGCCTGCTTCACTCCTAGGGCCTCTACTGTAGCAGGAGCAGGGCCATACATAACCTGCTGCACGAGACAAGAGAAAAGCCTAGGAAAATCATTGATTGGTAGCAAAGGGCGCTGCCTGAAAGCCTCAACCTCCTCTTTGTCCTTCTTAAGTTGCTTGTAGATACGAGTAACCATATCCATAAAATCAACTGAAGACTCTGGCTCAGAGATGAGGGAAAACCCCAAAAAGTTGTTATCCCGCTCTGCATCAAAGTGCTCTGACAAAGAATGCCCCTCGTGAAAAGTCTTACGCAGAGCCTTATCACGCTTACCGAGAAGACGCTTCCCTACAAAACCGTACACCCACGTAGACAGCTTTGTCCCCCGCTCAGAATCAAACTCGCTCAGCCCATCGTTAGCGTAGAAATCAGTCATAAGGTCCTGCACGACATCATCTACATCGCAGAACTGTATTTCACGAGAGCCTACAACGATGTTACGAATGCGGTTTTCCCACTGCTCGTAGAACTTAGCATAATCATGCTCGGCAGCAGAGCGGAAAGAATTAAAATCAGATTTGGACATAAACGCTCCTTTCAGTAAAAGATGCTGACAGTTTTTCACTATTCACAGCATAACACACGTGTGAACTTATGTCAAGAAAAATATTTCACACTCCCACCCTATAGTCCTTTATAACAACACCAGTGTCGGCATTTCCCTTGACGTGCAGTGGCACCCACACAGTGCGGGGTCCCAGCCTACCAAAAAGATTCTCGTGGTGGGCGAAATGCCCACGACAAAGGTGCATTCTTCTAGCAACGTTAAGCGTCCCGTTAGAAGTCCTAGTGCCCTCATACTGCACCGTAGTGCCGGGAATCACCAGAGTTTTATAGACCACCACAGGTTCTCCTATACGCTCCATTTGACGCCGCATTTGCCGGGTAAGTTCTGGTACCGTATCACAGATTACCACGTTGTGGCAATTGGCAAAGGTTAGCGCTACAAAAACCATGCGTAGGTAGGAATAACGAATAGCGGGGAGGTCTTCGTTCCAGCGCTCTTCAACTCTATCCCCAACAGTTTCTTTAGTGCGCAGGTCGATAGCCTCTCCAGTTGAAACATTAATCACAGCTTCATTGTTCTGGAAGCTAACACCGTTCTCGCTATACATATTTCCGGGCTTGCCAAACTCATCAATTTCACCGTCGTAGCGAAAATACTCGTAGATGATGTCAGAAGACTTGGAGGCGAAGTAGAGGCTGGCGCTGAAAGTCCATCCTCCTTCCTCCTGCCGGAAAAAGTCAATGAGCATCCCGTGGTGTGTAAAGTATTCACCATTATTCTCAGACATAAGCAGGGGAGACTCCACGTCCCACTCAAAGAGGGCGTAGTCCCAAGGAGGAGAAAGATTCATCTCCTTTTCTTTGACCGCATATTCATCCGCAGCCATGACGTAATCAACTACGTTCTGGATATTGACCAGAACAGGAACCCCCAGCGTCTTGCGGGGAACCTTTTTGAGCAGCTTGTTATAGATAACGCCCACGTGCCTCCTTCCTTTGATTGTACAGGAGTCTAGCACATAGGTTATCTTATGTCAAGAACATTCTTTTTAAAGATGGACGGAAAACTACGTTCTGGGTCGTTCTCTTCCAGAGCCGCCTTGCGCCACTCACCTATGCGCTGATAGTACGCATGAGCTTGGTCAAAGCTAAACTTCCGCCCATCTGGACGAATTCCGCAATCGCAACGTCCACAGACGTAAGGCCCGTCCATGCTACCTGCTGTCAACTCCCCACACATGATGCAATGATGCAGCTCAGGCATTCCAAATTAAAACGGAGTCGTACTCAGGATGCCCGTGCACCTTCAGCATATCATCTAGACTGTCCCACACAGAGGTGGCTGGGATAGCCGTCAGCCAGCGAACAGCTACTGTTCCGTCGTCCCACACAACCCCTTGGAACTGTGGCTCGTTCGCTGAATTCATGGTATTGGAGTCGTGCATCTCTGCTAACTTATCCTCGTCTTTTCTGTACATTGTAAAGGTTCTCAAAGGTTCTCCTTCATCTCATCGTACTGGTCTACGATATCCATAACCTCTTCGCTGATATCAGGGCGAATATGCCACATTTCCCAGCGGTCGATGCGTGTATCGACGTCCTCCCCAGAATTAAGGCACCACCACGCAAGAGCAGAGATAATGTGGTCCATCTCGTCCAAAGAAGTACTGGCATCAAACCCCATGCTCCGTGAGAGCACGGCCTTCACTAAGCGTTCCTTTTCTTGTGACAGCTCTACGTTAACAACTGCCAAGTGTGCTGCTCGTGAAGCCAGTGTATCCAGACGCTCTTCAAGACGCAACCGCACTCTAGCAAGCTTCTCCACTTCAGACCGCATCCGACTGCGGCGCTTACGCCGCTTCTGCCGCTTACGCTTCATCTCATACAAAGCGGTAGTCAGGCGTACAACCTCTTCCTGCAATACATCTACATCATTCTCAAGTTCGCATAGTGTAGCACAGGCTGCGCAGTCACACTCACAATTGCTAGCATCAATCACGAAGTTCACGCTCCCGTCCTCGTGTAGCTCTTCCAGAGTTTCCTTCTTTTCCCACGCAGGCCAAGGTTCATTAAACCCGGTTACAGGTTGTGGGTCCAAAGACTTTCCTGCGCAGTCCACCCACCTACCACACATATCCTTATGTGGAATCATTTATTCCTCCTACTCTGTGTAGGTGTGATAATTAACCAGCTTCCAAATAGTTTTACGCCACACCTTAAATATTTTAGCCAGCTTGACCTGAGAAACACCAGCATTATACAACCAACGTATCTGCAAAACCTCTTCTCTAGAAAACTTTTGTCCTAGGGGGCACTTTAATCACTAAATAACTGCGTTAGCTCAAAGTCGCTTAGTGCCGAAAAAATATCCGATTCCTCTTCAAACACCTTATTTACAACAGCTTGGCGCTTTTCCAAACGCGCATGAAGCTTCTCTTCGAAAGTATTTTCTGTCAATAGCATTACAAACACCACCGTCTTATGCTTTGAACCTATACGTCGAATACGCCCAACAAGTTGTTGCACACGTTGTGGGTTTGGCAGAGAGTCTACAGCCACCAAAAACCTAGCTACTTGAAGATTCATAGAGCACTCGATAGCAGTGGTTCCGATAAGTACGCGTGTGTCCTCGTCCTCCCAAAACTGCCTACGACGCTGCTGCCTAGACTCCTTAGAATCATCTCCAGTCATCACAACAAATTTTATGCCTTCGTTTAACAGCCTTTTAGAAAGTACTCGAAGAGTAGCTTTGTGCTGCGCAAACACAACTACTTTATCATTTGCCATTGACCCGCTAAACCCACTAGCATCTCTGTGAAGCTCTGCCATAAGCCAATCAAATTTCCAGCTGTAATCTGCCTCTACTCCCAGAGCGGCGGTAGAGTTAACACACATCACCATACTGTGAATGTGCTTCCGTGCTTCGTGGCGCTGGCCGTTACAAATAAGCTGAACAGTGCCCTTACGGAGTTCCTCGTACACAGACCTCTGTGCAGGAAGCAGACTACCCCAACGGGTATCCACCAGCAGCGCGGGTAACTCGTCTTCTATATCAGCAATAGTTCTACGTAGGAAAAAGGGGTCTAGTATCTGTTTTAGCTCACTCAAATTACGATACCCGACGATACGACGCTTCTTAAAGCGATGACGCCTAACGTTATGCTCTTCCTCCTCCTCTATCACGTAACGGCGCTTAAAAGAAGACTCCGTCCCAAAGATACCTTGATTCCACGACCTAGACTGTGCCCAGACATCCACAAGGCTCATCTGAATAGGCGTTGCCGACATCGTCACAACACGAGAAGCATTCTTTGTAATGCTTAGCACGTGTTCAGCGGTCTTGGTAGCGCTGTTTCTGAAAACATGGCTCTCGTCTAAAATAACCGTATTGAAATTAAGCGCTTTTAGGTACTCAAAATCCTGCCCCCGCAGGACTTCGTAGCTAACCAAGATAACATCATAAGAAGTGTTGTAAACGCTAATCCTATTAGAAAGTTTTCCACTGGCAGCAGCAAAGTTCAGCGTATTCGTAAACTTCCCCAGTTCTTCTACCTTAGAGAGAAGGTCTGCGGCTGGGACAACGTACAAGCAACTACCTAACTCATCACGGCTCTTTAATAAGCACATGAGGGCCATTACAATATGCGTTTTCCCGGACCCTGTGGTATCAAAGATTGCTCCTGACTTTATCGTATAGAGAAAAGCCACACCTTTTTTTTGAAAGCCTTTCAGCGCACTGAGGTACCCCGGGGGTTCTGTAAACTCCACAGCAGAGGCTTTCTTTATTTGTAAAGCCAGCTCAAGATTAATATCCCCGTACCCTGCCAAAGGACTCCTTTGATTAGAAGAAAGACAAGAGAGCCTACCACTTAAACCTGTCCCTGTCTTTAAAGGCGGATTCGCAGATGCCGGGACCAACCTCTGCGTCAATTACCCCGCACTAAAGTACGGGGATTCCTGCGGAGCAGAACTCTTGACGGCTCTCAAGCCTCCAACAGTTATACCGGCTGGGAGAGTTTTTCAACAGTTTTTAACAGACCGAAAGACCCGCCTCCCCTAAAACTCTAAGAGAAACGAGTCTCCCGGCCACCTCCTCTACTCAAGCCTCGGGCAGTCTCAAGCCTGCGCTAGGCTTAATTGTCAAAGGAACTACCACTGCCATCACATAGGTCACAACGCCAAAGACGCCTGCACTGATGATGATTTGCCACGTAGACATGCTGAACGTAAAGATGTTCAGGCCATTGCTGATGAAGATGGGACCAGCAGAAGCCACAAACACGCCTACCACAATCAGAAGAAAAGCTCTTAGTTTAGCCATATAGAGCACCTCCTTTCCTCAATTGTATGTTCCGGCCAGAGGCCCTAACTAACTTTAAGATTATCACATTTATAAACAAAAGAGGCTGCCGAGTTGCTCGTCAGTCATCACCAAAGTCTATGGTTCCCCGAAGAGAGGAGGGGCGGAGCAGATGTTTCGGGGAATAGGAGGTAAGCCGGGGCGCTCCCCACACCAAAACCAGAGACGCCCACGCCAAAATTGTTAGCGCTCCTAGGAATACCGGTCCAGTTTATCCCGTCACTGGAGTAGCAGATGGAGTTAGCACCATCCCCCACAGCCACGAAGCGCGTTCCGTTCCACGCCACACCATAACCAGAGCCGCCCACGCCAAACTCGTCGGCACTCTGAGGAATACCCGTCCAGTTTATCCCGTCACTGGAGTAACAGATGGAGTTATCCCCTTGCCCCACAGCCACGAAGCGCGTGCCGTTCCACGCCACACCACAACCAGAGCCGCCCACGCCAAACTCGTCGGCGCTGCTGGGAATACCGGTCCAGTTTATCCCGTCACTGGAGTAGCAGATGGGGTTGGCACCATTCCCCACAGCCACGAAGTGTGTGCCGTTCCACGCCACTCCGAGGCCCTGACCACCCACGCCAAACTCGTTGGCGCTTGCGGGAATACCGGTCCAGTTTATCCCGTCACTGGAATAGCAGATGGGGTTATCCCCATAACCCACAGCCACGAAGCGCGTGCCGTTCCACGCCACACCAAAACCAGAGCCGCCCACGCCAAAATTGTTGGCGCTCCTAGGAATACCGGTCCAGTTAATCCCGTCACTGGAGTAGCAGATGGTG
>Ga0073936_10007693_pt1 | contig 13897 bp, 11 predicted proteins | sample AliMusrvi5mmetaG_FD_87041 | JGI IMG/M metagenome (GOLD analysis project Ga0073936, IMG submission 87041) | Freshwater lake bacterial and archeal communities from Alinen Mustajarvi, Finland, to study Microbial Dark Matter (Phase II) - Alinen... | ecosystem: Environmental > Aquatic > Freshwater >... | reverse complement strand
CAATGAAGCCTTGCATTAAGGCACTCCTTTTCAGTAAGTTGGGCTGAATCCTCGGTCCCGTTGGCTGAGTGGTGGCATTATATAGTGAGATCTGCCCGCAAATGATTATCCGGGCATTTTTATTGATCTGTGAAATCACGGCGTCGGATATCTCTCCGCCTACATTGTCAAAATAAATATCAACTCCTGACGGACAGGCAGATGCAATTGCAGCCTCAAGGTCAGAGGTGGTCTTGTAATTGATTGCAGCATCAAAATTTAATTCATCCTTCAGGTAACTGACTTTGGCATCGCCGCCAGCAATACCAATAACCCGACATCCCTGAATTTTCGCCAATTGCCCTACGACCAAGCCTACTGCACCTGCGGCACCCGAAATAACAACCGTTTCACCCGACTGCGGCTTGCCAATATCCATCACGCCAAACCAGGCCGTAAGTCCCGGCATCCCCAGGATACCAAGGTAATAACTTAATGGAGCCAGGTTTTCATCAACTATTTTCAGCCCTGATGATTCGATAACCATCTCCTCCTGCCAGGGCAAATATCCCATCACATAGCTGCCCACCTTAAATCCCTCGGCCTTACTCTCCACAATGCGGGCAATACCGCCACCCACAATTGGTTCACCAACCTGAAACGAAGGAATATACGACGGGGCATCATTCATCCTTCCACGCAAATAGGGATCAACAGACATCGTATGAGCCATGACCCTAACCTGGCCTGTCGAAACACCATGGATATCAACCGACCTGGTTTCAAAATTGTCCAGGGTTGGAATACCCACGGGCCTTGATTTTAAGATGATTTGTCTTGTCATTTTCTTAACTTTATACTTTCAAATAACACGATAGCCCCTGCATTTGTTGCAAAAGATTCATGATGAAAATGAGATGAGCTAAACAAAAATTACCATAACCCGTTGAATTGTCCGGAAGATCATTAATAATAAATTTAAACCGAAACGTATGGAAAGTCAGCCAATTGTTGTTGAACGCACTTTTAATGTTCCTGCATCCAAAGTCTGGAATGCGATTACCAGAAAAGAGGAAATGAAGATATGGTATTTTGATCTCGCTGAATTCAGGCCGGAACCCGGATTTCAATTTCAGTTTTCGGGAGGCCCTGCTCCTGAAAGGCAATATCTGCATCTTTGCGAAATAATTGAAGCGATTCCTGAAAAGAAACTTTCGCACAGTTGGCGATATGACGGTATTCCAGGTAATACAATAGTAACATTTGAAATGACGGAGAAGGATGGAAAAACTTTGCTCAGACTAGTCCACCAGGGTATCGAAACATTTCCTGCGGATAATGAAGATCTGTTAATCGGGAATTTTATTGCAGGATGGAACAGTATAATCAATGAGTCGTTAAAAAATTACCTGGAGTCTCCTCAATAGGTTCTTATAAAAATCGAAAAGGACAGAGCCGGGAGGCTCCATCCTTTTACTAAAACCAAACTAACTAAACCTAAACCTATGAATTAAATGCACTGCAAACATAAGACGCCAAATTCCAATCACCAAATTTATTAAGTTAATGAAACCTAAAAGAAATGAAAAGTTGTGATTTTGTTATTAGTCGCCAGTTGACTAGCTTTGATGGATTATTCAAAGCGTCCAATCAATGAGTAGCAAAACCCGTTATTTCCCTTTAATCCTGGTCGTTATTCTGATCCTGACCTACAATTGTTCCAAGAAAGGGATATCGATTCCCAATCCAACCCCCGGCACTCCTGTAACCGATATTGACGGAAATGTTTATAAAACGGTCATCATCGGTACTCAGGAGTGGATGGCGGAGAATCTCAAGGTGACAAGATACCGGAATGGGGACACGATTCCCAATGTTACTGATACCACATGGCTTTCCCTGCATTCCGGTGCCTATTGCTGGTATAATAATGACACAAATGATACTGCCGCGTACAAGACAACCTATGGTGCAATATATAATTGGTATTCAGTAGTTGATAGCCGTACTCTGGCCCCTGAGGGATGGCATATTCCAACTGATACCGAATGGACAATCCTGACCACTTTTCTTGGTGGGGACAGTATTGCAGGTGCAAAGCTTAAGGAAACCGGGACGCTGCATTGGTATAATCCTTTTCCCGGCGTGACCAACGAAACCGGGTTCTCTGCCCGTCCAGGTGGTTGCTTAACTTATTTAGATACATTTCTTTACCTCGGAGATTACGGTTATTGGTGGTCAGTTACGGCTGAATCAACCTCAGCTGCCTGGTTTAGGGGGATGTACTTTACGAATTCAGTTTTTCGAAACAAGGTCAGTAAAATAAGCGGCTTTTCAGTTCGATGTTTAAAAGACTAAGAACTGCTTAAAAATTTCCTGTAGGGAAAATCTGTCGGTAGAAATAAGAATTTACGACATTTGTTTTGTCCCGAACCGGACAAAAGACCCGCATATTTTCAATTTTTTTATCCGTCGGTTGACGGATTCCTATCGGAACCTGAATTTTTTTTTAACAGATTCAAAATTTTTTCTGAAAATGTCATATCAGTCAAAGATCAAAAGATATCTGCAGATTCTCCAATCAATTGAAAAATCTCAATTCCCCACCAGCGCAGCGATGATCAGCCGTATGGGAGATACCGGAATTAAAGTTTCAGACCGACAGCTGAAACGCGATATCGAAAGTTTACGCAGCGAATTTGGGCTTGACATTCACTATTCATCCTCCAGAAAGGGCTATTATATCGAAAATGAAGATTATACATTCCCCTATTTTCTGAAATTGCTTGAGTTCTCCCAGAACATCGAGTTACTGACCTCTTATTTGAAGGAAGGGTCAGATATTTCAGAAATTATTGAATTCGAAGAATATCATTCCTTTAAAGGACTTGGATACATCCACGATATTGCTTTTTTTATCAAAAACGGGTCTGAGATTAACCTCAAATACAAACGATTTAATGCAGAAAAGGAGAAGGACTATTGTTTTCACCCTTATTTGCTTCGTGAATACCTGAAAAGGTGGTATGTCATCGGTTTGTTGCTCGGAACAAATGAGATCAGAACCTTTGGACTTGACCGCATCATCAGTTTGTCCGAGACGGGAAAGAACTTCAAGAAGGTTAAACAAAAGATGATTACCGCTCTTTTTAAAGATGTTATAGGCATCACTGCAAGTGAACAGGATATCCCGCAAAAGATTGAACTTGTTTGCAAACCCTACCAGGGAAATTTACTAATGACTTTACCGCTGCATGCTTCTCAAAGAGTCATTCGCGAAACTGCTGACCAAATTGTCCTGACATTTAATATGGTCGTTAACTTCGAACTAAAGCAACGGTTGCTTATGATCTCAACCCAGGCGAAGGTGGTAAAACCGGAAACCTTGAAGCTGGAAATGGAGCAGCTACTGACCGAGGCACACGAATTTTATAAAGATCCTCAGCTTTGATTTTTGCAATTTGATTTTCCCTTATTGCATTTTTTTATCTGAATTTATTTACCCACAGTCCATTTTCTTTAGGTATGACCTGTTTTGGCATAGGAAGCCTTTACCTTTGATGAAAAATATTTTCAAATGGAAACAAAACATCAGGTACACAACTTAATTATTCTCGACGAAAGCGGTTCGATGCAGTCGATTAAAAAGTCAATCATTGAGGGATTTAACGAGATCGTCCAGACGGTAAAAGGGATCGAGAATGATTTTCCGGAACAGGAACATTTTATTTCGCTGGTCAGTTTCAATGGACGCGGACAGAAGTTATTGCATTTCATCGATCCGGTAAGCCGGTTGACACAGATTGACGATAAAAGGTATCGGCCCGATGCCTCGACTCCGCTGTACGATGCCATGGGATTCAGCATTTGCAAGTTACGGCAGGTCGTGGAAAACCTTCCGGATTACAATGTGCTGGTAACGATTCTCACCGATGGTGAAGAAAATGCCTCTGTCGAATATGACGGGAAGTCGATTAAAAAGCTTATCGAGGAACTAAAGTTAAACCGCTGGACCTTTACCTATATCGGTGCAGACCATGATGTCGAAAAATTTGCAGCTACTATATCCATCACTAACACGATGTTCTTTGAAAAAAATGAGGCAGACATGAAAAATTTGTTTTTGAAGGAACAATCCTCACGGCGTAACTATAGTCAGAATATTAGGCTGAAAAAATCTACCAATGAGGATTTCTATAAAGACCCGCAGTAGTCACTACAGTAATAGTGTACAAGAGACGTACCTGCTGCATCTCTCTGGCTTTCTGCAAAGACAAGTTTTGTCAGTGAGGAGCGGAAGATCCGCTTCAGTTTTAGTATAACCATTTTTACTAATTGTATCTTTGGTCAATATAGTCATTAAATCTGTCCTATAAATTTAAAATTCAACCATTCGCTTAATTTTGTACCCATAACATCAACCGGCCTATGAATTTTCCTAAATTGAAAATACTCCACACCTCTGACTGGCACCTGGGCCGCTCACTTTATGACCATAAACGCTATGAGGAATTTGAGAAATTTCTGGATTGGCTGGCTGAATTTATTCTGGAACAAAAGATAGATGTTCTAATTGTGGCAGGCGATATTTTCGATACAACTACTCCGGGAAATCGTGCACAGGAACTATATTATCAGTTTCTTACAAAAGTGTCACGTTCCTGTTGCCGGCATATGGTAATAATCGGCGGGAATCACGATTCACCGTCATTCCTGAATGCCCCAAAGGAGTTACTCCGGTATTTTAATGTGCACGTGATTGGCGCTATAACGGATTCGCATGAAGATGAAGTTATTATCCTGCGTGATAAATTTCAGGCTCCTGAAATCATTATTTGTGCCGTGCCATACTTGCGGGATAAGGATATCAGGACAGTTGAAGCAGGTGAACATATGGAAGATAAAAACAGTAAGTTGATTGCTGGTATTTCAGAACATTACGATGCCGTTGGAAAGATTGCCGTCAGCAGGCGGAATGGAATTGAGCATCTGCCAATTATCGGGATGGGGCACCTTTTTGCCACAGGAGGGAGCATCACGGAAGGAGATGGGGTCAGGGAATTATATGTTGGAGGGGAAGCGAGGGTGAATGGGAATGCATTCCCTGAATGTTTCGACTATCTGGCTTTGGGCCATTTGCATTCTGCCCAGAAGGTCGGAGAATCGGATGTAAAACGATACTGCGGGTCTCCGATTCCAATGAGTTTTGGAGAAAGCGGGCAGAATAAAAAAGTGATTGTTGTGGAATTTGACCAGGGAAGCCCTGAAGTTACAGAACACACCATTCCATGTTTCCAGGAACTAAGACGAATTACAGGAAATACCGGCGAAATTCGTCAGAAGCTGGAGGAATTGAAAAGTGAAGGAAGTTCTGCCTGGCTTGAAATTGAATATTCCGGATCAGAATCTTTTTCCGCACTTAATGATCTGGTTTATGAAATCATCGCCGGAACGGCAATGGAAGCCCTTCGGATTAAAAATAAAACACAGACATTCAAATGGTTAGATCGTATAGGTGATAAGGAGACGCTTGACGATCTTAATCCCCAAGAGGTATTCAATCGCTGCCTTGATGCGAACGAGGTGGTTGAGCCCGGGCGTACTATGCTGGTTCATGCGTATGAGGAGATAGTCATGGGATTGGTTGGGAACGATGTTAATGCTGAATAAAAAGGTTAATGAAGATACTGCAACTCAGATTTAAAAATCTTAATTCTCTGGTCGGTGAGTGGACCATCGATTTTACTGCTCCGGAGTATATCTCTGACGGGATTTTTGCCATATCAGGCCCGACAGGTGCCGGCAAATCCACCATCATGGATGCGATTTGTCTTGCACTTTACGGTAGGACTCCCAGACTTGGATTGATTTCAAAAACCAGTAACGAGATTATGTCGCGCCACACGGGAGAATGTTTTTCTGAGGTAGTATTTGAAACTCATAAAGGCCAGTTTCGGTGTGCCTGGAGTCAGCGCAGAGCTGGAGAAAAGCCGACAGGAAAACTACAGGACTCAAATCATGAAATTGCGGATAATAAAACGGGGCAAATCATTGAGTCGAAATTAAGGGCAGTAGCCATTGCCATCGAGGAGCGAACCGGGATGGATTTTGACCGGTTCACACAATCCATGTTACTCGCCCAGGGTGGATTTGCCGCTTTCTTACAGGCTAATCCGGATGAAAGGTCCGAAATACTTGAGCAAATTACAGGTTCACAGGTCTATAGTGAAATCTCAAAGCTCACCTTTGATCGAAGAAAGGAAGAGAAAAACAAACTTGAGCTATTAAAAGCTGAAACTGCAGGGATTGTATTTCTGAATGAGCAACAGGAGAACCAGATAAACCTCGAACTGGATGAACGGAAAAATAATTCCAGGGAATTTGAAAAGCAGAAAGCCGCAATTGATGCATCGGTGCTTTGGTTAAATGGCATAGAGAAACTAAAGGTTGAATTGGCGGCAATTCTTTCCGAAGCAGAGCTTCATGCGTCGACTATGCTGAACTTTGAGAACGACCGGCTAATCCTTCAAAAGTCTCTTAAAGCTGCCGAACTGGAAGGAATATATGCCTCGCTCATTGCACAAAGAAACCTGCAAAAGGATGAGCTTGGAATTTTAAATGACGGACGCGTTGATCTGCCGGAAAAGGAACGGAATATGATCCTTTCAGCACAAAATCACTCCGAGGCAAACAATGCCCTGACCAGGACAAAACTGGAAGCGGCCACAGAACAGGCTCTGATAAAAAAAATCCGCGAACTGGATATCCGGATAACCGAAAGGATGCATACTCTGACCAGAGCTAAGTCCGGGCATAAAGAACTATTGGTTTCTAAAATCGGGAAAATACAGGAAAAGAAGCGATTGCAAAACAGGATATCCCTGGCAAAGGCTGACCTTGCTGCAATAGAAAACTATTTTGCTGCAAATAAAAACGATGGTGACCTGGTCATGGAACTGACAGGTATTAAGGTTCAATTGAGTGCACTGAAGGATCTAAAAGAAAGCTACCTTAAATCTGCAATTCAACTGGCTGAATCTGAAAAGCAGCTGAAGTCTGCAGATCAGTTGTTTAACGATCAGGACAAGGTGTTTCGGGAACTGAAGAAGGAGCTTAAAACAGAAAGTGAGAAGATTCAAAAGGTTGAGCTCACTATTGGTCAGCTTTTGAAAGGACGAGTGCTTCGGGAATACCGCGTCGAACTCGATCATCTCAACAAAGAGCTAATCTATCAGATGAAAATCGCAGATCTCGAGTCTGAACGGAGTCTCCTGGCTGACAATCAGCCTTGTCCTTTATGCGGCTCCTTACATCATCCGTATGCTGATGGAAATATTCCGGTGCAGACTGAAACAGAGAATAAGATTAATAGGCTCAAAGAATTTATTGAAAAGGTTGAAAAGCTGGAAAGTGAGAAGTTAGTCCACAGTGACAACCTGCAGAATTCCAATTCAAAAACTGGTGCTGCAGAATTAGAGTTGCTCGGGAGGGGAAAAGATAAAGAAGCGTGTGAACAGACAGTAATAGACAGAACTTCAGATAAAAGTATTGCCTTTGAAAAATACACCGGTTTATTAAATACCCTCACCGGTTTGCTTCAGAAGTTTGGGGTGTCGGATATTCAGGATACCGACCCGGAAACGATTTCAAAGGGACTAATTAAAAATCTAAATGACTGGCAGGAACACCAACAAAAGAGACTAACTGTTGCAGGCCAGATAGATGCAACGAATAGCGGAATTGATAACCTGAACAGTCTGATTATATCTGACAGTGAATCCCTTAAGAATAGAATAGCCGAAATCATGGCTTACAGGAATGAACTTGAGGGACTGGAGAACGAACGGACAAAACTTTACGGGAAAAAAAGTCCGGATGTCGAAGAGTTACGACTGAGAAATCTGATTTCTGCTGCCGAAAAGATGGAAAGAGATACTGACAGTCAGAGAAGCCGGTTGGGACAGGAAATAGAAGGATTGAAAAAGCGGATTGATGAATTAATTAAAAGCACTACGAAACGGCAGACTGAACTGGATAAAGTTGAGGAAGAATTTCGTAAATTGCTTGAAATCAATCAATTTATCAATGAGGAGATTTTTAATAGTTGCAGGTTGTCCAGGGAGAAACGCGATGAGCTGACCGGCAGGGCAAAAATGCTCGACGACCATCAGGCTGATATTGCCACGCGCAGAAAAGACCGTGAAGATAGGCTCAAAGAGGAAACCGCAAAGAATATGAGTGAAGAACCAAAGGATGATCTGATCAAAAAACAGGAACTTCTGTCTGAATCACTCGCTTCAGCAATGAAGGAGATCGGTGCAGGGATGCAGCTGTTAGCCGATAATGTGAAGGCGAGGGAGCGGTTTTCCCAAATCACCTCCCGGATTGAATCCCAAAAGGTTGAATGTGCCCGGTGGGAATCCCTCTCAAACCTTATCGGCTCGGCTGACGGGAAGAAATACCGCAATTTTGCCCAGGGGCTTACGTTTGAGATTATGGTGGCTCATGCCAACATCCAATTGATGAAACTGACTGACCGTTATCTTTTAATCCGTGACAAAGATCAGCCGCTTGACTTAAATGTGGTGGATAATTACCAGGCAGGTGAAATCCGGTCAACGAAAAATCTATCGGGAGGTGAGTCTTTTATCGTAAGTTTGGCCCTTGCGCTTGGGTTATCAAAGATGGCAAGCCGGAAAGTGCGTGTCGATTCCCTTTTCCTGGACGAGGGATTCGGTACCCTGGATGAAGATACTCTAGAGACTGCACTTGAAACACTGGCAAGTCTGCGGCAGGATGGCAAACTGATCGGCGTTATTTCTCACGTCGCAGCATTAAAGGAACGCATCACCACCAAAATACAGGTGGAAAAAGTTTCCGGAGGGAAAAGCATCCTTTACGGTCCGGGCTGTAGCCGAATTAATTAGTCCCCCCTCTTCTCTTCGTTAGCTTTGGTTAGTCATTCCGGGTCCGACTTGTTCAAAACAGTCCGAGCCCGACTTGTTCAGGTCAGGAAGAAGTCGGGCCCGGACTATCAATCCATTTCTATTTCCCCGAAATCGAATAAAATTAATTCGGCTTTAAAGGGATGATCATCATCGTAAAGGAATGAGCTGGAAATCGATAGTTGAATTTCTTCCCGTTCACATTTAGTGTTGCCGGTTTCGTTTTGACCAGCTGACTTTCTGCTGAATTCTGATCCTTGATATTCTTATCCGTCCCTTTCATTAGTTTGGCAGTTTCAAGGGCAAATTTCCCATAATCCTCGGCATTTTTGTGCCCCATCTGCCAGGAGCCATCCAGCTCATTGCCTAGTCCCCAGCAAATTACCTTGTGGGGTAATTTATGTCCATTTTTAATTCTTAAATCAGCATAGGAGGTTCCATTTTCGATGTTGCAATATTCAACCCACTCCGTCTTCACCGTGATATCCTGAAACAAAATTCCCCCCGGGCCATCTCACAATGGATACGTTCAGTTCTTTGGTTGCCTGAATGACATCTTTTCGGAATCCATTTTGATCCGAAAGGGGAGAACCCGGCTCGTATAAACCGCCATATATACACCTCCCCAAATGTTCGACAAAATTCCCATAAATCATTTTGTCAATTTCTCCAACCTGTCTCTCGATGTCAATTTTTATTCTTGCACGGAAGGTTTGGGCAATTAGATTAGTATTTATCATCAATACTGATATTTCATTGCAAAGCACAGATATTCAAAATAGTTAAAGAATAACAATTCCGAATGTCTCCTGGATAAATGAATCGGTGCTGCGAGTAATAATAGTATTCTATCCCCGACATTGTTGCAGCAATCCGGGAACAAAATATATACAAGTTAAATAAAGTTCTTTGGCTCTCTTGGAATTGAAATTAATGAATTATTTTTGTGTGACATCTCCTTGTTTTAATCCGAAAAATGTCCCGTGCTTATTGGAGGTCATCCTTAGGTGTTTTGGAATAATAAAGGTCTATAAATTTCCGGAAATCAAATTTAGTTAACTCATATTAATTTGCCATGAATAAAATATTGCTCATCACCGTACTTTTGGTCTCTTCTGTTTTCTCCGTTTGTGCCCTCTCAAAATCTAAAATTGAACTGAAAGACAATTGGTACTATCTGAACGGGCAGAAGTTTTTTATCAAGGCCATCGGCTATGAAATTGGTGCCCGTCCGGGACAGAATCCTTACCAGGGAGTAAGATCTGATGATCTGGATCTATTTAAATACGATCTTAAAATGATCAGAGAAGGAGGGTACAATACCATAAGAACCTGGAGTCAATATTCTGAAGCACAATTAAAGCTTGTTCAGGAATCGGGCCTCAAACTGATTATGGGAATTGATGTGAGTCCTGATAAAGATTATGGCGATCCTGTATTTGTAAATGAATGCGTTGAGAAGGTAAAAAAGGTTACTGCTTATGCCCGGAACTATGATTGCATAATTACCTATCTTGTTATTAATGAGCCTCAGACAGATCATATATATCATGTTACCGGGAAGGCGTTTGTGGATTTGATGAAAACCCTGATTGATAATATTCATAAGGAACACCCGGGAATTCCGGTAACCCTATCGGCTAATGCCATGATAAGTGATTATATGGATGAAAGTTATTTTGATGTGTATGCATACAATTGCTACGATCATTCAGAAGCCCAGACTGCTACAATGGGTTTTAAGGATTATATCAAAGGTTTAAATGACCTGAACGGGCTCAATAAACCATTTATAACCACTGAATTTGGTTATTCAGTTTCGCATAAAGGCTTTGGCAGGTATGGTGGCAATACCCTCAAACAACAAAGCGAAGGAGTTATTGCAAATTATCGCGACCTTATTGATGCTGGGGCAGTGGGCATGTGCCCGTTTTATTATGCCGATGGCTGGTGGAAAGGCGGCGATAAAAATAATCACGGATTGGATCAGCCTGAAGAGTGGTTTGGCTTCTGGGGTTACAGCGACCTGAATGATAAATACGGGTCTCCTCGTCCTGTGTGGTTTGCTATGCGGGATTATATGAAAGGACTGGTGATCAGCCCTAAGAATAACACGATCTATTCCGGCACCACGATACCCTTGGAACTTTATAACGCCAAAGAGGTAAGCAAAGTGGAAGTGAAATTTCTTGATAAGGTAATCTATTCAAAAAACATAAAGACTGAAGGCTATTTTTCTGATCAACTGGTGATTGACCCGATTGGAGTACAGGATATGGAACTTGCTTTTGAATTTTTCAATAAAGACAATAAGATAATTAAAAACGAATCCATTTTGATCCTCGCTTCAAAAACGGCTTTCAAAATGCCTAAGATGACCATCGAGATTACGCCGGGTAAAGATTTAAATGAGAGTAAAATAACCAGCATAAAAACAAAAATAGAAACCCTTGAGAATTTCAAATTACTCGATGATTTAAGGATCAGTTACAATACTCATCTTGGGTGGGAAGTAGGACCACAAGCATACATTTCGATTAAGGACCAGTTGGATAAGAAGATAATTGCCACTGAAAATTTCTTTCCTATCCCTGATAATTGCTGGGTTGTAAACGCATCTGCCGGAATCTCGGTTCAATATGGTAAGTTTATCTTTAAAATCCATGATCAGAAAATAATCTTCAGGGGCAACTGGGCAAAGGACGCAGGTCGTAAATTTTAAGCTGATTTAAACTGAATTAAGCAAGCTCACAAAGGTTGCAACTTTGTCAGAACAAAATGAACTAATTAAAGAGTTGGACCAATCAATTAGGGAAGTGATAATGAATTTCTGGTAGTGATTCATTTACCAGATTATGGTAATTATTGTCCTGTCAAACAACTTTCAGTCGTGCCAGATTTAAAAAATCCAAATGGCAGGAGGGTGTCAAAGGATCGCCAGACCGTCCAATTTGCCGAGGTATCGCATTAAGGATGTGGATTCCGAATTGAGAATTTTATTCTTTCCACTGGTCCATCAGATGCCTGTGCTGGTTTATCAAATTTAAACAAGTACAAAATTAGAACCGACACAGCTACCACACCTAACCCTAAAACTGTTTCACCGACGAGCAACGCTTTAATATTGTAGGAATCGTGCATCCATCCGTCAAATGTTGTCATATAAACTGAAGCAACATTACTGATCGAAGTAAGTAAAGCATATTTGGTTGAAACCAGACCTTTCCCTATGGCATGCAGAACTACGGCTGAAAAGGATGCATTTGCAAAACCCATCATAAAAGCATAGAACAATACTCCAATTAAATACCATTTATGAAGGCTTAGTGTCAGATCGGTTATTGGGGCCCATAAAAACCGAATGATGTTTGCTGAATTACCAAAGGAGGTAATCATTGCAGTGGTTGATACAGAATACCCATGTTCAATCAATAGAAAAGGTAGCGTAACTGTTGCAAAACCCGTGCTAATGCCAAATGGAAAAACGAGGAAGAAGAATATAAATGGGTTAGAATCTGTTTGTTGCTTTCTCATGTTTAAATGACATTCGTTTAATCGTTATTTATTAGAAATAGGCTTGAAGGGTGTTCTTTCAGCATCTGCTCCTCCTAATTTAGTCCTAAACCCTGCAAATGGCCCTTTAGCTTTTTTAGTGCTAAATTACACACATTGAGGAGGCTATGCCTGCAGTTGTCGGTGTTTTATCTATTGTGTGGATTGTAATGAAAAGCGATAATGGATACAGAATGGACAAAAAGGATTTGGACGTTAACTTCAAAATAGGTGTTCATTTAGAGATAGATTTTAGTAATGACAATGATACAAAATATCACTATCATTATTTAGATTTAATTAAAATAAATATCAGGAGTGCCGGGTTTAGGTACTCCAAACGGTAGGGTGGATTCGATCCAAATGCAATCCGTCCAAATCACACGGTTAGGTATCTATTTCCATTTTGCTATTTTGGATGTTTCCACGTGTTGCGAAATCTATAAAAATGGCAACAATCAGATTATTAACATGCAGCCAGGAATTTAATTGCAAAATTTAAAACCACTTTCTTTGCTGATGGCTATGGATAAACTGTCGATTTCTCAACTCATGGGAACATTTAAAGTTAAAAACCGCAATCAAAATTTTTTAAAGTTATCCTTGGTTGAAAAAGAAACCATATTGGGACAATCATTTTTAGACAGGAGGATATTTTGGATATACAAAAGGTCTTGACGAGGATAAAATAAAGAAGTATGTCAATTACCAATGAAAGCAAGAACGCATAAAATGACAAGAAAATCGCGACTTAGGCCTCAATTAGTTGCATTTCAAGTTCCCCTTTCTAAGATGGTGGATTCTTCTATCTTAAATTCATTTTATATAAATATATCTTCATATTGTATATTGAAAACTTTTGGGGAAACGACTACTTTTGACGATCCAATGCTAATCTTGAAAATAACTGAACCAATTTTTATCTGTTGTTTTTGTTCGTAGATACACTTAGTTAATCGCTAATTTATGTTGAATTTGCACGATATGAAATATGTGTTATTTCAATATTGCAAATTATTAATTTAAAAAATCATTATGCGTTCTAATCATATGATCAGAATATTTACTTTTTTGTCTGCAATTCTTCTGTTTTTGAATAATTTATACGCCACTGACAGAATGCAATTTAGCAATATCGGATTTAAAGAAGGGCTTAATAATATGAATATTTCAGCCATCTCTCAGGATAAATCGGGTTATATATGGGTGGCAACCATGGGAGGATTAAGTCGTTACAATGGATACGAGTTTAAACACTATTATTTTGATTCCAACAATCCTGCTTCTCTTTGTTCTAATCATGTTTCATCACTGTTTTGTTCCAATGATGGGCTTATGTTTATCGGAACAGAAACCGGAGTTAACTGCTACGACAGCAGGGCAGACAAGCTGATCTCCTTTTTCCCCAATTTTAAAAATGT
>Ga0073936_10007690_pt1 | contig 13904 bp, 12 predicted proteins | sample AliMusrvi5mmetaG_FD_87041 | JGI IMG/M metagenome (GOLD analysis project Ga0073936, IMG submission 87041) | Freshwater lake bacterial and archeal communities from Alinen Mustajarvi, Finland, to study Microbial Dark Matter (Phase II) - Alinen... | ecosystem: Environmental > Aquatic > Freshwater >... | reverse complement strand
CCGTCCCGACCAGCCACCCAGCTACTGGCCCGTTATCAGCGCTTGGCTCCCCTGAAAAGAAGCTCGCCAATCTGAACAGCATTCAGCGCAGCGCCTTTGCGGATGTTGTCGCCGGCAACAAAGAGCGCAAGTCCGTTCTCAACGCTCTCATCGGCACGAATCCGGCCCACGAGAACGTCGTCCTTGCCGGCTGTGTCGATCGGGAGAGGATATATTCCAGCGGCCGGATCATCAGCAACACGAACTCCAGGAACATTGGAAAGGATGGATCTCGCCCTCTCCGGTGACATTGGCTTTTCAAACTCGATGTTCAGGACTTCCGCATGCCCGTAGAAGACTGGAACGCGCACACACGTTGAAGCAACACGGATTGCCGGATCATCCAGGATCTTCCTGGTCTCGTTGAGCATCTTCACTTCTTCAGTGGTGTTGCCATGCATCTCCTTCTTGAAACTGCCGACCTGGGGCAAAACGTTGAACGCTATCCTGTGCCCGTAAGTCTTTACGGTGTAGGGCTTGCCCTCAACATATTCCCTGGTCTGCCGCTCAAGCTCCAGAATGGCTTCTCTTCCCGTGCCAGAAACCGACTGATAGGTGGAGACCACAAGCCGGCGTACTCGCACCGCCCGGTGGAGCGGAGCCAGCGCCATAAGGGCAATGATTGTGCTGCAATTGGGATTCGCTATGAAACCCTGATGATTCTTGAGTGCCTCTGGATTGATCTCGGGCACAACAAGCGGCACACGCGGATCCATCCGGAAGTCGTCACCGTTATCCACGACAACAGCCCCCTTCTCAACAGCCTTCCAACCATACAGTTGGGATGCCCCCTTGGACCCTTCAGTTCCTGCGAACAACACCAGGTCAAGGCCGTCGAAAGCGTCCGGTGCAGCAGCATTCCGCACCTGAAACATTTCTCCGGCAATCTCCTCCTCGCGGTCTCTGGTTGCAAGGATTCGCAGTTCTTCCGTTGGGAAGTCTCTTTCCCGAAGAACCTTAACAAGTTCCGTGCCGACCGTGCCTATTCCGACAATACCAATTCTGAGTTTCTTCATCTCAGCCCACCTGTTCTGCCACCATGTCGCCAACCTGCGTTGTGGAATACCCCATCTTGCCGGCACTCATGCTCTTGAGCTTTGTTGCTGTGATGTGCATTACCGCCGATTCGATTGCCCTGGCTGCATCCAGCTCCCCAATGGTCTCAAGCAACATTCCGCCGGCGCATATGCACGCCAGAGGATTGATAATGTTCTGGCCTGTATACTTTGGCGCCGAGCCGCCGATCGGTTCAAACATGCTCACGCCTTCCGGATTGATGTTGCCGCCGGCCGCTATGCCCATGCCGCCCTGCGTCATGGCGCCGAGATCAGTGATTATATCGCCAAACATGTTGCCGGTAACGATCACGTCGAACCATTCCGGATTCTTTATCATCCACATGCAGGTTGCGTCGACATGGTAGTAATCCCTCTGAATCTCGGGATAGTCTCGCTTGCCCATCTCATGAAATGCCCGTTCCCAGAGGTCGTAGACGTAAGTGAGCACATTAGTCTTTCCGCACAATGCCAGGGTCTTCTTCTTGTTCCGCCGACGAGTCAGCTCAAATGCGTAGCGAAGGCACCTGTCAACCTGAAATCTGCTGTAGACGCTGGTCTGGATGGCAACTTCCTGAGGAGTGCCTTTCATGGAAAATCCGCCGACTCCAGTGTAAAGATCTCCAGTGTTTTCTCGCACTACAACATAGTCAATGTCAGCCGGCCCCTTGCCTTTGATCGGCGTCTCAACGCCCGGAAACAGCTTCACCGGCCTCAAGTTGATGTACTGGTCAAGATCGAACCTCAACTTCAGCAGCACACCCTTCTCAAGAATACCAGGCTTCACATCCGGATGCCCTATGGCGCCAAGGAGAATGGCGTCGAACTTCTTGAGTTCCTCGACTGCAGATGCCGGCAGAACTTCGCCCGTCGCAAGGTATCGCTTGCCACCAAAATCATAGTTCGTCAGACTCAGTCGGAATCCGAACTTCCGGCCGGCCGCCTCAAGCACTTTTACCCCTTCTGCCACGACTTCAGGACCGGTCCCGTCCCCTGGAATTACTGCAATCTTATAGTTCTTGCTCATTGCGCTTCCGTCTCTTTCCGTGCCGGTCTTGCGGCACATTAAATGTTGCGGCCTGCGTGGAGGATCAAACGCTCATAGGCCGGAACTCACTATGCAAACACGCAAACAAAACAAAGTGGCACGCCCACGGAGAATCGAACTCCGCTTACCAGGATGAAAACCTGGTGTCCTAACCGATAGACGATGGGCGCATACCTTCAGGGCACGCAAAGTATCAAATAAACTGTAAGGATCAACACAAAACCGCACCTGTCATTTCGAACCGGTCCGTGGCGGGGGTTCGCGACCTATCAACCGGAGTGCCTCCTTCAGGTCGGCCCATGCATCCTTCTTCGCGGGCGGGTTACGCAGGAGATAGGCCGGATGAAATGTGGGCATGGTCGGAATTCCCTCGAATTCCTGCCAATTTCCCCGCAGTTTCGTGATTCCCGTCTCAACCCCAAGAAGCCCTTTTACAGCCGTTGCACCCAACGCGACAATGGCCCGTGGCTTGAGGATGGCGATCTGTGCCTTCAGGTACGGCAGGCATGCAATCATCTCCTCTGGCATTGGTGGTCGATTCTCGGGCGGCCGGCATTTCAGGATGTTGGCTATGAAGACGTCCTCGCGCCTGAAACCCATTGCCTCGATCATCTTTGTCAGCAACTGGCCAGCACGGCCCACAAAGGCCAGGCCCTGGAGATCCTCATCATGCCCCGGCGCCTCCCCGACAAACATGATCTCCGGCCTCGGAGCACCCTGTCCCGGAACCACTTTGGTGCGCGTCTTGTGCAAGCCGCATCTGGCGCACGCCTCGGCCTCACGAGATATCTTGTCCAACGCCTTTTGTCTGTCCATGTCCGACAATCCTTCCTGTTGCCCTGCGCTCTTCTTCACCTCCGCAGGCGGAATCACTACAGCCAGCGGATTCCCAAGATTCTTCACTACATTGCGATCTGCCTCAACAACGATAACACCATCGTCCTGCTCCTGTTCAAGATAAAGCCGCAGGCTGGCGGCTATCTCAAGGAGGTCCCCATGCAGGTCAGGTCTTTCGGACGCACTTGCCATTCGTCTCTCCTTTATCCGCTCTTGCCGCTTCGATAAGCAACTGCATATCTTCCGGCACTGGGGCCGCAAATTCCATCCGCTTTGCCGTGGCCGGATGGCTGAATGTCAGCTTGGCGGCATGAAGCATCTGGCGACCGACTGTCGCCGGAAGATACATTCGCCTTCTGCCGTAATCTGTATCACCGACGACAGGGTGTCCGATATGGGCAAGATGGACGCGGATCTGATGCGTTCTGCCAGTCTCGATCCGGACCCTCAGAAGTGACATGCCGCAACCCAGCGCCTCAGCAATTTCGTAGTTGCTCACGGCAAGTCTGCCGGACGTCGGAAGGACGGCCATCTTCTTGCGGTCACTGCGACTTCTTCCGATCTTTGTTTCAATCCTTCCCTGTTTCCGTTCGGGCCGGCCCCACACCACCGCGAGATACTCCTTGCCGACTTTCCTATCCTTGAACTGCTTCGATAGATCTGCCATTGCTGCCTCGTTCTTGGCGGCGACCAGCAACCCACTGGTGTTCTTATCCAATCGGTGCACAATTCCCGGGCGCATCCCTCCCGCTTCGCCTGGCAACCTGCTGCAGTGATGAAGCAAAGCGTTCACCAGTGTCCCGGAATGGTTACCGGCAGCGGGATGAACCACCATACCCGGCGCCTTATTGATAACGATCAAATCCTGATCTTCATACAGGATGTTCAGCGGAATCGCCTCAGGGCTCAACGAAGAAACTGATGGCTCCGGAATCCGGACGCTGATCGTCATGCCGGGAGCTGTTTTGAGGTCGGACTCGACGCCACGGCCATCGATCGTGATGTCACCCGACTTTACAAGCACCTGGATTCCCGATCGCGACAGGCCGGGCAGATTCTCGGCCAGCCACCTGTCAATCCGTTTACTTGCAGCATCTTGAGGGACTACCAGGATTTGTTCTTTCACGATTAATCAACCAGATCCAGCCTGCTATTCCACCAGCAAACATTGCTATGCTGACCACCTGTGCCAAGGTGAGCCTGCCCAGCATTTGCCTCTCGTCTCCTCGCATGAATTCAATTACGAATCGGATCGCCGGATAAGTCAGCAGATATGTCGCCACGACACTTCCGTCCAACCTTCTTCTCCTGTAGTACCACAAAAGTCCAAGCGAGAGCACGACATTCAGCGCAGCCTCGTAAAGCTGGACAGGATGGACCGGCACACACACGGCCTCGGCGGGCTTTATCGTTCCGTTCTGCACAAGCACCGCAAGACTATCGCGGAACTGCGCCGCTGATGTTTGCGAGTTATCGAGTTGCACCATGAGATCACGGACATAACTGTTGCCCACAATATGGCCTCGTAACTGAGAGAACCCGACCTCGCTGTTCAATGGGTACGCAACCCCGGTTATCCAGTGCGTCACCTTCCCGAAACAGCAACCGTTCAGAAAACAACCGACCCGCCCGAGCGCGTGGGAGAAAGGTAGCGCAACAATGATGATATCGTAGAGCCTCAGAACGCTTGTGCGGCGCGACATCGCGAACAGGCCCACCCCTATAGCGGCGCCGACAAACCCACCGTAGTAGATCAATCCACCCTTGTGGATGTATAGCACAGAGATTGGATCGACCTTATATTGATCAAAGTTCGCGATCACGTGCGCGGCTCGGGCTCCCAGAATGCCGGAAACCATCAGCCAGGTTGTAAGATCTGACATGAATCCTGCATCCAAGCCTGATTTCTTCCCAAGATATATGCAGATGACCAGACAGGCCAGGAAAGCCAGCGCCATCATTATGCCATACCAGTGGATATCTATTATGCCAGTCCTGATGGCTATCGGATTCATGGCAGAAACAATATCATGGACAATGGCAGCTAACCAGATAAAATGAGGATTCACAGTGTATTATGCCTTCTGAGCCACGCCTGTATCGCGTTGCTTGGAGAGAAACCAGGCCTTCAGACATGACAGAGACAGATAATAACGTATCCATCCAGACAGACCGTGTCAGCGAGATGACATGCTCCCGGTGCCAGAGCGTACTTGATGTTTCCGGCGAGGAGCCGTTCACGGAGTTCAACTGTCCGGCGTGTGCCCACAAACTGACCGTACCGGCCCGTTTCGGGGCGTTTCTGCTCGTCCGCCTCCTTGGCAAAGGGGGAATGGGCGCCATCTATCAGGGCATTGACAGCGAACTTGGCCGCGATGTTGCCATCAAAGTCATGCTCAAATCTCTGGGTAGCGATCAGAATCTTGTGGAGACGTTCAGGCGGGAGGCGCGGATGGCCGCGGCCTTGAATCATCCCAATGTCGTGCAGATGTATTCCAGCGGTCAGGAGAGAGGTCAGCCCTACATTGTCATGGAGTTGGTATCAGGCAGAACGTTGGACGGCATAATGGGCTACACTGGGCCCATGCTTGACGCACTGGCAATAGGCATCGGCGTTGGCGTAGCCAAAGGCCTCAGCGCGGGATTCGATATCGGCCTGATCCACGGCGACATCAAGCCCAAGAACATAATCGTCGATCTTAAGGGTACGGCAAAAGTCGTCGATTTCGGACTGGCGACATTCGTTGACAAACAGGCCTCGGAACAGGGAGGCATTTGGGGCACACCTTACTACATAGCGCCGGAAAAGGTGCTGAAGCAGCCAGTTGACGCAAGATCCGACATATACAGCCTGGGCGCCACTCTCTATCATGCCATAGCTGGGGTTCCTCCCTTTGATGGTCCAACCCCAGCCGACGTTGTAAAGGCGAGGCTGAAAGGACCGCCAACACCGCTTTCGGAAGTGCGCACAGAGGTCCTGCCGAGAACCAACAGCATTGTGATGCGCATGCTTGAGGATAAGCCCGCCAAGCGATACCCGACATATTTGTCTTTGCTGGGCGACCTGGAAGGCGCACTTGAGGAAGCCGAAAGCAATGCTGGAGTCGCCACCCTGCAGGCGGCGAAGAATGCGATGCTCAAGAGATCCGCGGCCTCAGCAAGACCAGTCAAACATATGCCGGGAGAGGGAACGCTTCAGAGCAGGGCTGCCACCGCGGCTCAACCCGCGGACCAGTCATCTGCACAGCCCCCTAGAATACTCATCAACCTCAAGTCACGAAAATCGAGGGCTGAGTCTGCAAAACCTCTGGAGACCGAAGAAGAGCTCGAGGAAAAGAGAAAGCAGCAGCATGCTACAGCGCGACGGAGTCGCCTTCTGGCCCTGACAATAGCCGCCGTCATCATCCTGGTTGGTGCAGCAACAGCCGCCTTCTTCTGGCAGATGGCAGAAAGAAAGAAGCACGAGCAGATTAACAAGGTGTTCGTACGCGTTGACGCTGTCTTCCAGAGCATGGCGGCTCCAGCAACCAAGCTATCCTCAGAGACGCGACAAGCGCGTGGCACTGTGATTCAACTGCACAACAGGTACGTAGCCGGCGGACATACGCGGTCCGCGGAACTGGTCGCAGAGGCGTTGGCCCTGTACGACGCTGCCGTGGCCGAGGCCGACAAGTTGGACGCCATTGCGGCCAGGGCCAACGAGGCGAGATCTGCTACGGAGAATTCAGCAGCGCCCGACTTTGCCGCCAAAAATCTGGAATCCATACAGGCCCTCCCTGCCGTTGCCGAGCAGTTAAAAGAAGAAATAAAGAAGCTTCATCTGAAAGCCAGAGCACTAACCGCAAAAGCCGCCTCTGCACCAGCGGAAGAAGAGCCCGAAGCAGTTGCACCTCGGCCAAAGACGAAGAACCAGACTGATCATATCGTCCAGAAACCTGACAAGGCTCAGCCGGCAACGGTTGAGTCAGAGAGCACTCCCAAAACGAACGAGGCCCCTGCTGGAAAGACAGGTGCTGGCTCCGACTAGTCAGCCCCTACCCCTGCAGATCCGGGTCAGGTTGAAGCACCAGCTTCCTGATGGTCTGCGCACCGAACCGAGCTTGCAGTTTCCCCAACATTGCCGTTCGCCAGTATCTCTTCAACTCATTAAGCCAGACCGCACCATCGACGAATACGACCATCGTTCCATCTTGAAAACGCCCTGGCCGGGCATGTTTCGCTTCTAGTGGGCCAGCCAAAGATGGCCATTCATTCATGATGTCGCGAAACCATGTCGGAACAGGAGTGTCAAACGTCTTCATCAAGCCGACAAGAACGCCGCTGATCGGTGCTGCATTGATGCGGCGGGACATTGGAGTTTGGTCGGCAATCTGGCATCTCTCACGGTGCACCTGCCACCGACCGCCGTTGAAGACCTGCTTTCTCATGAGCACCAGTCCTGCACGCACCAGCGTGACGACCGCCAGGAGTGTCCCCATGCCGTCCGGCCCGCTATGACCGGAAAGCCGTGTCGTCCGTCTGTTCTCTTTCCACGTTCTGAGGGCCGGCTTTGCCGCCTACAGTTTGGGAGGTTTTGGCAGATCCTTTAGACAGGCAAGTGAGTTCTGCAGGTCGCTTTCAGGAAGCTCGTAGTCGGCCAGCTCGCCTTCGAAGAACGCATCATATCCACTCAGGTCCATGAGACCGTGGCCTGACCAGTTCATCAGAATAACCCTCTCCTTGCCTTCTTCCCTGGCCTGTTCCGCTTCCCGTATGGTCTGCGCGATTGCATGTGAAGTTTCAGGTGCGGGAATGAACCCTTCCGTCTGTGCGAACAGCACCGCAGCCTTGTAACATTCCAGCTGGTGCAACGCCACCGCTTCCATCAGCCCCTCGCGCAGGACATGACTCACGAGCGGAGCAACACCGTGATAGCGCAGTCCGCCGGCATGAATGGGCTGTGGCACAAAGGCGTGCCCGAGGCTATGCATTGGCAGCAGGGGGGTCATCATGGCTATATCACCCGAGTCATAGACAAACGGCGCGCGCGTCAGCGTTGGACATGCCTTTGGCTCAACACCAACAATCCTGACGTTCTTGCCATTGATCTTGTCGTGTATGAATGGGAAGCTTATTCCCGCGAAGTTGGAACCACCCCCTACACAGCCGATAACGACATCGGGGTATTCTCCAATCTTCTTCATCTGCTTCTGTGCCTCGAGGCCTATGATGGTCTGGTGAAGTAAGACGTGATTCAAGACGCTTCCAAGCGAGTAGCGGGTATCTTTTGAAGTTACCGCATCCTCAATGGCCTCGCTGATGGCAATGGCGAGACTGCCCGGAGTATTCGGCAGCTTCTTCAGGACCTCCCGCCCCGCGTTGGTTTCCATACTCGGGCTGGGCACGCAATTCGCCCCCCACACCCGCATCATCATCTTCCTGAATGGCTTCTGGTCGAAGCTGATGCGAACCATGTAAACCTTACACTCCAGACCGACAAGCTTGCAGCTCATGGCCAGCGCGCTGCCCCACTGGCCCGCACCAGTCTCGGTGGTGAGTCGTTTGATGCCAAACGCCTTGTTATAGTAGGCCTGCGCAACAGCCGTGTTGGGCTTGTGGCTGCCCGGTGGAGAAAAGCCCTCGTTCTTGTAGAAGATCTTTGCGGGAGTTTTGAGCGCTTTCTCAAGCCTTCTGGCGCGACACAATGGCGTCGGCCTCCACAAAGCCAGAAGTTCCATAACCTCCCTGGGTATGTCGATCCATCGCTTGGTGCTTACCTCTTGCTCAATGAGATTCATAGGAAAGACAGGTGCCAAAGCCTCCGGACCTATGGGCTTTCCATCTTTGTCAACTGGCGGCGGCATAGGATGCGGCAGGTCCGCCTGTATGTTGTACCACTGCTTCGGCATCTCGTCTTCGCTCAGCAACACTTTCACTTGTTCGCTCATTTGCCCCCTCCCCCGGCGTGACCGGTATTCGAATCTCGGTCATTCTGTTTTGGCAGACAAATCGTCGGCCTTAGCAACAAAACCGTTTTCTTCCCACTGTCCTTCCAGCTTCGTTCCATCAGACAACGTGTAGACTCCCGACCCGCTCATGCGATCCTCAACCCACTGCCCTTCATATCTCTCGCGTCCCGGAAAAGAATAGACTCCACGGCCATGCTTCTTGTTGTGACTCCATTGCCCGACATATTCCTCGCCGTTGGGAAGTGTTGCCTTGCCGTCACCTTGCTTCTCGCCGTCAACCCACTGCCCCACGTACTTCTCGCCATCAGTAAACGTCAAAGTGCCAAACCCGTGCATTCGTCCTTTGCGAAGCCCCCCCTCATACACTGCCCCGTCTCGAAATCTGATCACACCGGAAGCCGGTTCGCTGACAGGCTCAACCCTTTCAGTAGCTGAATTTCCGACCGGCTCCGTGGCCGTCGTCGCCTTCGGCAGCGCTGCTTCCGTCACAACAGCTTTTGTCTCAACCGCAACTCTTGCTTCCGACGGCGGACTACTGGTCGTCGTTCCGACGGAAACCGTCGGGGTTTCCTGATGATAACGCATGAGTTCTGAGGTCAAAGCGTCCACCATCTCCGCCGCGTGTTTCTCCTCTGCCAAGGCAAGCGGTGTCGCCCCATCCTGTGTCCTGACACGAACGTCAGCCCCGGCAGCAAGCAGTAGATTGAATACTGCCATGTTGCCCTTCTGAACAGCGATGTGAAGACTTGTCAGTCCGCCTCGCGTCACGGCGTTCACATCGGCACCTTTGACGAGAAGCAGTTTGACGATCCTGGTAGATTCCTTCATCACGGCGCAGTGGAGGGGGGTGAAACCTGCGTCCATCCGCGCCTCAAGCCCGGCTCCTTTGCTGACGAGATAGGCCGCCATGTCTGCCTGACCATACACTGCAGCAAGATGCAGAGGAGTAATGCCCCCGCTTGACGCCTCATTGACGAGCGCGGGATTAGCCTCGATCAGGGCTTTCGCCACGTCGACCGAGCCGGCCTTGGCGGCTTCATGTATCTCTGAACCGCAGACAAGAAGTGGTGCAGCCGATAGAACGGCTGACACCAGGGACAATAGGGCAATATTCGTACATCTCATGGCGGCGGAGAATATCACCCCAGGCACCCCGCACGCAAGATTCATCGCGACAGATTCATCGCGTGCATGTGCATGGCGTGACTCGCTCGCAGGGTTTGTCTTTTTCACGCCTTTGTGCAATAGTGGCTGCAGTGAGGCTAATTGTAGTGTTATCTGGCAGGCACCGGTTCACATCGCAAAGATGACGCAGACCAAGAGAGATGCGATTTTCTATTACCTGAGCGGCACCGGCAATTCCTATCGGGCGGCATGCTGGATGGCTGAGGCCTGCGGGCGAAGCGGTGTTCCGGCGCGCGTTTCATCCATCCGGCACGCTGAACCCGACACTAGAACCGCCGCAGACGGCAACTCGCTCATCGGGCTGGTCACTCCAACTCATGGATTCACAACCCCATGGCTCATGCTCAAGTTCGCCCTGCGCATGCCCCGGCGTCGCGGCATGCCCACCCTCGTTGTAGCCACTCGAGGCGGCGTCAAGTTCGGCCGGCTCTATCTGCCGGGTCTGGAGGGCACGACCGCATATCTCCTTGCACTGATTCTTGCTCTGAAGGGCTACAGTGTGAGAGGCGTAACGGGCCTTGATATGCCGGTGAACTGGACGGCGGTGCACCCCGGCTTCAAAGAGTCGTCTGCACGTGCGATCATCGCGCGGGCAAAAATAAGACTCGATACCTTTGTGAAGCAGATCATCGACGGCGGACGATACATGACCGGACTCGTGCCGCTCACGCTGGGATTGCTTCTTCTGCCGGTCTCTCTCATGTATGCGCTTATCGGGCGGCTCTGGCTTGGTAAACTCTTCTTTGCCTCGCACAGATGCACAGGTTGCGGCATTTGCGCAGAAGGCTGTCCGGCACAAGCGATCAGAATGATCGGATCAAGAACGCGCCGTCCTTACTGGACCTTTTCGTGTGAAAGTTGCATGCGCTGTATGAATGCGTGCCCGGAACGAGCCATTGAGGCCAGTTATTCCTTCGCAGCCGTATCATACCTGATTACTGCAGTACCTGTCTGGTTGATGGTCCTGAACTGGGCAGGACGACAATGGCTGCCGCTGGAAGCACTGAATAATGTTTGGATACAGGCCGTTCTGCAGTATGTATATGTCCTCACATCGATGGCACTTGCTTATGTGATATTCCACATCATGACTCGCGTGCCCCTCCTCGGAAGGATCTTCGCAGTCACCACCCCTACATACTACTACCGCCGCTACCACGAGCCCGATACAAGACTTAACGATATCCGTTAAGCCGGCGTCTCAGCGGTTGATGGCAGACACACCTGCTTGACGCACCGGCGATCGGTGGATACGCTGGCAACTAGATATGGCATATTTGCCTGCCCGTTTGACGCGACGGCGGGGAAGGCCAACGGCTTCCGAGGGCATCAATTGGAGATTCTACCGTCATGAATATGCCACATGTAAAGTCCTTGCCTAACGACGACTCTTTCGCAAAGCAAACGGCTTCCAGCAAGTCCGGATGGGTTCGTTCGGTGCTTCCGGCCATCGCATTGGTTGCCCTGGTGTATCTTGTCACGCTCACCCTTTCGCCGCTTGACGGGTTCTGGACAACTGATGATGCCAACAAGTTCCTGCAAATGCAGGCAATCATCAGCAGCAATGGCCAGGACGCAACATTGCCGTGGCCAGGTCACACAATTGACCCGTCCTATAAGTACAATCCTGTTCCCGATCCTTTCACCCGGGTTTATCAGGGCAAGCTCTACTCAATATTCCCACCGTTCTTTGCGACCGTGACTGCCTCATTCTACAAGCAACTGGGTTTTGCGGGGCTGTACGTCCTGCCGCTCGTGAGCAGCCTGCTCCTGCTCGTCGGCCTGGGACGCATCGCTTTTGCCGTCACCGGCCGGACAGAGGTCCAGCGACTGGCAATTCTGCTTGCGGGCCTCTGCACGCCACTCTGGTTCTACAGCGTCGTCTTCTGGGAACATATCGTGGCAGCAAGTTGCGGAATATGGTGCATCTTCTTCTTTCTGCGATACATCAAGCGGGAGAGACTGGCGGATCTTGTGATAGGCGACCTGCTTCTGACCCTGGCGATATACTTCAGAGACGAGATGTACCTGTTCGCCGCAGTCGTCATAATCGCCGTGGCCGCGTCCTCCAGAACCATGAGAATCCCGCGCGCGGTTCTTTCGTTCGCATTGGTGACACTGGCGATAGTTCCACTATGGATCTTTCAGGCAGGAATGATCGCCAGCCCCATGGGTCACCATCTCGGGGACTACTTTCTCTCGGTGTCCAAGGTTAAACAGCACATTCTCGAAAGACCGCAGGTCTTGTTCAGCCTGTTCCTCGCCGCAAGTCCTGTTGTGTGGATCTCGATCCTGATGTCGTCGCCTTTCATAGTGGCGCTATTCCTAAAACCGGCGTCTTCTGGCAAGGCTCTGCTGCCGGCACTGAGTGCCGTTGCTGCCGCGTGTTCATTGGCGTACCTGGCCGGGCTGCAGTCGGCAGACAGTGTCATCATGTACATCCTCAGGTCGTGCAACAGTTTCTTCGTGGCTGCGCCAGTGGTCATTCTAGGTTGCATCAGGCTAGGAACCACTGCGGAAGATGAAATCGATTCCCGGCGCATACGGTGGCTGTGGGCAACTTTCGTTGCATATGCCCTTATATACACGCTGGCAGCGCAAGGCGGCGGTCTGCGGGGCATCCACTGGGGCAACCGGTACGTTCTTATTCTTTATCCGGTCCTTGCGCTACTCGCTGCAATCAACATCGCGTGCTGGAGCAGGCGCCTCGGCCCAGGGCAAAGATCGTGGCGCATTCCAATCATCCTGCTGATCATCATCAGCTTCTCCGTGCAGTGGTTCTCAATCCAAGTGCTGAATAGAAAGAAAGAGTTCTCGTCGCGGCTCAATCACGCACTCGAAAATGCCTCAGAGAAAGTGATCATCACCGACCAGTGGTGGGCCGGCCAGGAGATGTACTCACAGTTCTACAGAAAGCTCGTGTTCTGTGCACGATCGCCGCAGGACATGGAGGAGCTGGCAAACAGACTGGCAAGCGCCGGTGTGACACAGTTTATCTACGCCACTACGTCCGCCGGCAGCGGCCAATGGCCTGGCTCAACGATTGTCGACAACGGGTTGAATTTCTACAGTCTCAAGCTTTGTTCCGGCAAGATCAACGTCAGCGGGGCCAAACCAGAATCACCTCGCATGTAGCCACAGTGCTACTTGCTTTCCGCGCTCGGTTGTGATTAAGTTTTGAGCGTTGGGAGAACGGGGCCCCGGGGGTCGTCCGTCCAATCGAATCGCCCGTTCAAGACATATAATGTTGTGAACGGAAGGCATGGAAAAACATGAAAGGTCGTGGTCCATGAGATGCAAGAAACTTGTCTTCATGACGGCCGTCGTCTGGTTTGTCGCAACCTGCGCAATGGCTGCATCGCCAAAAACTATGTACGTCCAGGTGCCTAATGCCGAAATCCGTGACGGAAAGGCTCCTGGAAGTGCCGTGATCGCAGAGGTTGAGCAGGGAACCAAACTCACTGTTCTCGGCGAGGAAGGCGTACGTTTCTCTGTACAGCTCGACGATGGCCGAAAAGGTTACATCTCGAAACTGGCAGTCGCGGCTGAGAAGCCCAGTTCAGGGGGCCTAGGCGGTCTTGCCATGACCGACGACCGCGACATAAATGAGAGACGCAGCGCCGCTTCCGGGCGCGGACTGTCCGAGGCAGCAAAGACCATGGCTAAGAATGGTGCTGCCGACCCCAATGCCATTGCGTGGGTAGAGGCGATGGAGAAACTTGCGAAGAAGATTACTGCGTCTGACGTGAAAAAATTCCGCAAGGAAGGGGGATTGTAGTAATGAAGAGAATT
>Ga0073936_10007686_pt1 | contig 13911 bp, 18 predicted proteins | sample AliMusrvi5mmetaG_FD_87041 | JGI IMG/M metagenome (GOLD analysis project Ga0073936, IMG submission 87041) | Freshwater lake bacterial and archeal communities from Alinen Mustajarvi, Finland, to study Microbial Dark Matter (Phase II) - Alinen... | ecosystem: Environmental > Aquatic > Freshwater >... | reverse complement strand
GGGCATACCAGCAGCACACCGGCTGTCCGACTTCTAAAGCGGTCCTCGTGAAGCTTGCGGACCACGCCGACAAAGACGGCTATTGCTGGCCGTCAATTCGCAAGATGACCGAGGATACGGAGTTGGCCGAGCGCACAGTGCGCCTGCATCTGAGAAAACTGGAAAAAGGCGGGTTCATCACCACGGAATTTCGTATCACGGAAGACGGCCAGACAAGCAATGGCTATACGTTGAATGTGGATACCCCCCCTGCATCAGATTCCGGGGGGCCTGCACCACACGCCGGGGGCGGGGGCAGCGGGTGCAGCCACCCCCTGCATGAGAGTCCGGGCCATATAGATGAACCGTCAATTGAACCGTCATTGAACCTTCCGGCTGGCGTCGCGCCCGCCTGCGCAGCAGGCGCGCGCCGCCTAGCCAAAGAGATCGGCTCGAAGACGTTCACGACTTGGTTTGGCGGTGCCGAATTTCTTGACGGGCCTCCAGTGACTATTCGCACGGCCAGCCTGTGCAAGGCGAACTGGGTCAGAGAAAAGCACCTCGCCGCACTGGAGCGCGCTTTCGGTGGCGAGGTGGTGGTGGAGACAGTTGTTTGATCAGGCCTCCTAGCGCCTCCAAGATGCCCTCCAAAGCCATCTGCCCGGCCCCCGAGGGCAATGCGCCAGATGCGCAGGCGCGCGCCGCGCTGGCGGCGGAACCGACGAAAATTGACCGCCCACCAGAGCCCCGCTGCCGGGGCCTGCAGCAGGTTCCGGTCATGGGAGGTCCATGGCGCGGCCTTGATTTCGTATGCACTAAGTAATACCGAGTGCGCCTAGACCTGCGAAGCGGAGTGCATACAAATGGCGATGGATTTTCGACAAGCCACCGACGAACTTCTGGCCGGGATCAGTCATGAGCGCCTCGCCGAAGTCCTCGGGGTATCTGTTTCCAGTGTCAGGCAAGCACGGCTGGCTGAGGGTGCCAAAGCCCACCGGAAGCCCCCAAAGGACTGGGAGGACGCGGTGGCCGGGATGGCTGAAATCGAAGGCTATCGCCTCCTGAAACTCGCCCAGTCGCTCGACAAGGTTGTAAAGGCTCGGTGGAAATCCTCCAGAGTCGGTAAGGGTTCGGCGACTGTGAAATAGAGGGGCTTAGATCGCATAGCACTAGGTATTAGAATGCATCCTCATGCTGGAGGAATATACCAATGACGGACCGCTACACAAAAGTCTTACTGACTGTGATTGCTTCATGCCTAGTAATTATGGTGGTTAGGGAGACTCCATTTGTAAATAAGGCTCTAGCGCAATCTGGGCCGCTTCACGTGATCGTTGATCAAGTCGGCATGTACGCCTTCCAATACGTCACAGTACCGGTGCATGTGGAAAGATGAATGTCCTAGAACTGGTCCTCCCGGCACCATGCCGGTCTGGAGCATTTCGCACCGAGCGTTACCCCTGATTTCCTTGAAAGCAACGGCGCAGTAGGGGCCCCGCCCACTGACCAGCTACTTTTGGGGCCGAACAACCCTCGCCCCTTATTGCCGGGTACGAGGTCAATCCCGCACTGCAAACTGATGGAGGTGGCAATTAGCGGCTCACCCTCGGAGATAGACCTAGGCAACGCACCCGCCCTTGAGAGAGCGATGGACTGGCTCGAGTTGTTGCTCGCTCCCGGCCCAGTACTGGTCACCGTCATCGAGGCCCTCGCCCCACTGCATGGGCAGCAAGACTGGGCTGTGGTGGAACAGGCAAAGGCGGCGCTGGGCGTCGAGGCCGTGACGTTCCGTGACAGTTTGTGGTGGCAGATGTCGAAGAGGATCGCTGTGCCTCAGGATACTCCACCATCAAAACCATGAGAATGTCGGTAGTCTCGGTTACACCGCCATGTTCGACTCTGGTGCAGGTCGCGGTTAGATCATTTTTCGTATTATGGACTGTGGCGTTGCCGGGCGAAGTCACGAACCAAGTGCCTTCGCTGTTCTAGTCTGCTGCGATAATTAATTAGCGTGAGGCGGTAAGGTAAGCATTAAAGCGTGAACACCGTCTTGATAGTGTTCTAGGGGGTGTTGATCACAGTAGTTCAGCAGGAAGGCTTCCTGATCCTTGTCGGGCCTGCCGTTTAATTCATACCAACCCGTGTGGAGGGCTCCGACCATCAAGGCATTAGCCCCGCTCATGTAGCCTTGCGCCCACGAGAAGGCCATGTTCCCAAGCAATTCTGGATTCTGCTTATAGTCCTGCAAAAATTTCGCGCAGGACACAGTACCCGGACCCATTGAAATGTAGGGCTCGGCATGTGCGGGTAGCGCCAGCGCCGCGGAAGTTAGTAAGGCTAAAACCAGACGTTTCATTTCGGTTCTCCGCTTCTAAGATGCTGCGTCATTTTACCAGAGTGCAAGCCGCGCCTTTAACCGGCGTCGTCAAAACGGGCACAGATAGAGTTGAGCCGTCTACGATGTGCGCGCAGTCTGCCAGACATGACACGGTAATATCGACAGCCAAAGCTGCCTTGAGCCTAGTTTTCATCTGAACTTTCCTGCCCAAGCATGGGCGATTAAAAATTCGGCGATGCACCCATAAGCACTCTTTGTCCCGCGCTTACGGAAAGTTCTTACTTACAGTATTTGTCTTCCTCGTTTCTGTCTTTAATGCCTTGAATAACTGAGGCTATGGCACCTAATCCTGAATCAACATCTTTGTTTTCCTGATGATCATTAGCAGTCTTCTGCCTTGCGGTCGCGCAGGCTTGCGCTCTAGCCGCTTGTTCCTGCGCGGCCGTCATTCGTTCCATCATTTGCTGCTGTTGCAATCTCTCCTGCCGTTGCTGCAACTCCTGTTGGGCCCGCCTTTGGGCGTCTTGCTGCGCCTGCACGGCTTGTGAAGCGCTGACAGCAAGCTTTTCCACTTCAGATTTTTCGCGAGCATCGCTATCAAGGTAGATGGCTTTTAACTTTTGGTTGAATCCGCCCCAGTTGGTCTTTTTTTGAATAAGGGCGATCCATGCATCCTGTTCTTGCGATCTATCATTAGCGATGATGGTTGCAATGACTGGTGCTTGAATGTTCAGGACGCTGACATAGGGTGCATCACATGCTTTTGTCATGTCCTCATAAGCGGTGATTAGCGGCAAATCTTTCTTCGCTAGAACAGTTGCGTCTGCAAGCTGAGCAAGGTTTACATCCGTTGCGGAAACGGGAAAATGTTTAGCTATAGGGGCGATTTTTGGGTCTGAATGTGCGCTGGAAATACAAGAAATCCACGCGCCGCGTTCAGATTGAAGGTTTATTGACGGCGGTGCAGTGGCAGCGATTGTGGTTTGCTGCGCCGCCATTGAAGGGCCGGACGGACCAGATTTCAGCAAAATGTCAATTTTGATTTTGGCTAATTCATCACCTTGATCGGCAGCTAATCGAAACCACCGCAATGCTTGCGCGATATCTTTATTCACCCCAAACCCATTAGCATAGAGATAGCCCATATTCCTTTGCGCGGCTGCATAGTTCTGATCGGCAGCTAGTTTGTACCACTTAAGAGCTTCACCATAATTTTGGGTAACGCCCTCACCTTGATAGTACATTTCACCTACGGCGTCCTGCGCGGCTGCAACTTTCTGAGCAGCAGCAAGTCTGAACCACTTAAAAGCCTCTGCGTAATCTTTAGTCACGCCTCTGCCAGAAGCGTATAGGGCACCAATGCTCATCTGCGCCGCTGCGTAGTCCTGCGCGGCTGCAAGCCTGAACCATCTTAATGCTTCGCCGTAGTCTTCCGTAACGCCCTTGCCACTAGCATATAGATCACCAATATAATCCTGTGCGGGCGCATAATTCTGAGCGGCTGCAAGCTTGTACCATCTCAAAGCCTCGGCGTAATCTTTGGTCACACCGCTACCGGCATTGTATAGGATACCCATATTCATCTGCGCGGCTGGATAATTCTGAGCGGCTGCAAGCCGCAACATCTCCGCCGCTAGTTCGAACTGATTATTAGCTTGGTATGCTCTACCGAGTTGATATTGGAAGCGGGCTGTGTTTGCGTAGCGTTTCAATGCAGCTTCACAAGCTGGTATCGCTCTTGCTGCATTGACATTCTTAACTACTACGCCGGGTGCGGCACGGCCGGGGTCAACGGGGTTTGCCGCATAGTTGTCGCAGTCAGTTATCGGCGGCGCAGTGCCAACAGGTTTAGTCACGTCCTGGGCAATCGCCGCACCCATCGTGAGCATGGCTAATGTGAGCGACATCGTGATTACGTGGTTCATTGTTATCCCCAAATTCTGCGCCCAGACTTTATGTCACCGAAGCCAAATTATTGTGCGAAGGGTCGCCACCCAGCCGCCTCCCAGCGTGAGCATTGCAACCATCAGTGATGATGTGATTGCGCGGTTCATGACGTCTCCCGTTCGCCCGCTAGCTTAGCGCATTCCGCCCGCCGTGGCAGGTCATGCGGCCCCCGCAAGATTTGCGCATTTAAAACAGCCAGTTGTCAGCCCCGTATCAATTCCCTGCGATAGGCATAGGCTCAAAGCATGGCGTTTCATCCGGGGCGCTGCTTGGCTCACGCGATGGGCTTAGATGGAGGCTAGTATGCGTAAGATCACGCTTAGCATCGCTTTCCTGCTTTCCAGCCTGACTTTTGCAAATGCCCAGTACATGGGTAATTACACGGCCAACCCCTATTTGCCGCCAGCGCCACCGCACCCGTCCAATACGTTCAACAATCCATACGGCAGCAGCGGGAACAGCCCTCGGCTTTACGATAGCCAAGGCCAATTTCATGGGAATGTGAACGCTAACCCCTACGATGCAGACAGCATCGCAAATCCCTATGGACGTTATGGCAGCCGTTATTCACCTGACAGCGTGAACAATCCATACGGCCAATTCGGCAGCCCTTACGCGCCTCAAAGCCCGAACAACCCCTACGGGACTGGCTTGCCCGTCTACGGGACGACGCCTTAATTCGGACCTTCGGGGTGATGGAAAGTTAGATGAAATGACCAGCGCAGTTCGAGATGGAGACGTGAACCCAAATGGTCAGCGGCTGGTCCGTAAAACTACAGACGCGGGAACTGACCACAACCAATATGTTTGGATTGTGGACTGCCAGAACTGCGGTCATGAGTACGGATTTAATGGCAGCGATTTTCATCACAGAAAATGCCCGAAGTGCCAAGGCGGTGCCGTCGGCCTATATCCTTGAGTGACATTCAGTTAAGAAATTCCATTGCTGATCCGGCCGGAGCCGCGACCGGCTTTCTAGCGCCACGCGATGCTGATTTAGCAGGGTATTGGGCCCGGCGTTTCCCACGATGTTTTCGGATCGCTGGGAATGGTTGGGGCCCCGGACTTCTTAGCAGAACACTCTTTCGGCCTAATGGCTCTCGCTCCTTATTGCTCCCGGGGCGGCTCGGGACTGTCGCGTAATGAAAACTGGCGGTTCTACCGGGCTCACTATAATTCTGCCTTGAGGCAGGGATTTCCTTTCAAGCGAGCGGGGGGGGGCATGGACGCGGAAAAAAATAAGCCAATAGGCAAAGAATCGCGACGCTATTGGGTGGTTTCGCCAAACGTCAGAGCCAATGAAGGGACTGTGGGCGAGTGGAGAGAGGCGTCCGTTAAGGCACATGCCGCCTTCATGGGCTATCCGCCCAATAGTGAAAGTGAAATCGGTGCAAGGTTTGCTGGCCTGACAAACCGAAGCGTTATGCCAAATGACGTTATATTGATCGCGAGACGACGCGGTGGCGAACCAGAAATTGTCGGCTTTGGTGTCGTCCGGGGCAATTACGCAACGGGGCTGAGTGGCTTCACGCCTCCGCAAACATTTGGGTCTTTGCGGACCCTGTCGCCATTTAAACCGTGGAGCCGACCTCCCTCCAGCTTACCACTAATAGACATTCTTGGTCACACCAAATCCTTGGTTCAACTTCATCCCGACCGATATGACGCTCACAAAAAAGTCTGCCAATGGATAGAACGGCATCTCGGCAAAGAGACTTCGAGGCCGCGCGCGAAGCGACATGCCGTCACGGAACGTAAACGCGATTCGACAAGGACAACCCTGAGAATTGAGATTGTTGATCAGCCCGAATGTCATCAACTCGATTATAAAGTAAGCACAAGGAACCAAGTAAAAATAGCAAGAAAAATTGAAGCGGAATTGTTGAACGGCTATGTGGCGTGGCTGAAAAATCAGGATAGGACTCTTCCGGCGGCAAAATATGGACGTCTTCAATGTGATGGCTACGAAGAAGAGCGGAAAAACTTAATCGAGGCCAAATGCTCCATACGGAGAGAGCATATTAGAATGGCAGTCGGTCAGCTTCTGGACTACGCCTTCGCAGGGAGGCAGAAATTTGGCGAGCCTCATATGGCCATTCTTCTTCCAGAGAAGCCTGATGCCAGCATAGAAAAATGGCTCCTCAGCCTGAATATTAAGCTGATCTGGCGCGAGAAGGGTTCGTTTCTGGATAATGCCAACGGGCAGTTTTCTTAATTTCTGTCTCGACGCTCAACAATGTGAGCGACTATTAATTGAACGCGAGCGGGGCCAACCAGATGGACGAGATTAGAACTATCGAAGCTGTGAAGGGCGTTATTGCGTCGCTTTTTGCTTCTCAGCGGACGCTGCGAGCAGTGGCCCCTGAATATAAATGGGCTGGCTTAGGAAACCTCTTGGGAGATTTTGGCGAGTTCATCGCAATGAAGGCGTACGCCCTAGAAAAGGCTTCTGCAGGTTCTAATGGGTACGATGCCAAAACAGCCGACGGCAAAACCGTTCAGGTAAAAACCAACCATGCTGCAAACCAAATCGGCTTCCGGGGAGAAGCCGACTTGATGCTTGTTTTGCACGTAAAGGAAAACGGCGAATGGGAAGAAATATATTATGGCCCGTTCGCGCCCGTTAAAGATGGTTCGCGTCATTCAAAACGCGACAATAAGCAAATGATTGCGATCTCAAAACTGAGAGCAATAAAAATAGCTCTCGATACCAAGGGGGTGCAGGAAGCTATCGCGGTCGCAAAGATATTGCCGAACGATCTGCCGGTTCAAATCATTGAAGATTAGCGGGTAAGAAATTATGAACAAGCGAATTGCCCTGCCAGCACCGGTCGCAGCGATATATCGAGCGGTCGCGGAACTGGAAGCTAAGTATAAGGGCCGCAAGTTCACTCCGGATGGCCATTTGGTCGGCTCAATCGGCGAGGTAGTTGCTGCTGAAGCGTTGCACCTTACGCTCCACCCGATGTCTCGTGAGGGGCACGACGCTTTCGATGCTAATGGCGATGTTCAGATTAAAATGACCGCAGGCGACCGGGTTTCTATGTACGCCGAATCCGTGCGCTTGGTTGTTCTCAAGATCATTTCGCCAGAAGAGGCCGAGATCATTTATGATGGTCCCGGCAAGCCAGTTTGGGAACAAGCAGGGAAAATGCAGAAGAACGGACAGCGCGCCATAGGTACGGCCAAACTGCGCAAGATCGCGGCAGGTCAGCATCCGCGAGGTGCTTAAGACATGTTGACGTTCACCCTTGATACCAACTGCATCATTCCGAGCAAGCAAAGATCAACGCCATCTCGCAGTTCTGAGAAATTAGCCCACTATACCGGAAATTCCTTCTCAATCGCCGGGATCAGCGCTTGGTCGATCCGGTCCCATCCCTGACATGCGACGGCCTTGGTCTCCTTATTCTCCCATGACGTGACGCCGATCAGTGTGTACCGTAAGATTGTTGGGCCAGCCTCACTCTCGGTGAAATGTACCCGCCACAGTCCCGCGCCGCTCATACCGCCGAAACTCCCGGGCAACTTGTCGAGGTTGTAAGCTTTCGGCTTGATCGTAAGTAAACCATTCTCTTGAGCGATCACATTTCCGGTGTGCAGCACACCCCGCATTGGGCTGATGAACTGGCCGCTATCAACAAATGGCTTGGCAGAAAATTCTGCTACAAGGCCCAACATCGCATCGGTCCACCCCGCGCCTTGCGGCTCCCCGACGTCCATTTTGCCTTTGTTGATCTCCATGTTCATAAAAAGATGCTGGGCAGCAATAGAAGACGCCACGCTATGCGGTAGCAACGTGAAGGCGAGGTCTAATTCTCCTTCCGACCATTCCGGACTGCTCTCCAAGATTATCGTGCGTGTCTCGCCAAGCTGGACAATCCTTTTCTGGTCCCCTGCCTTCGCGAAATGCACCATCCCGATTTCGGCAAGGTCTTTATAAACTTCGGCAACGTGGCCGCATGTCAGAATGCCTCTCCGCCCTCCAACAGATACAAGCGTTCCTGAGCCTATGACGGTGCTTCCAGCACCTTCCACGCGCTTCGTTAGGCCGACCGAAAAGTAAGAAAGTTGAGTCAGGATAGCGTCAGAAATATCCGTCATACTCAGCCTCTAGCCGCAGGACCTCTGGCTCACGGTAATAAGCTTGGATGGATTCTTGGGTCCATGCGTCCATACTCAGACCGTAATCCCGGCCTCAAAACCCTGCAATCTCAGGGTGCAGCCAAGCTGTATCGGTGCCGCAGTTCATGCGGCAGGCAGTCCGGGCAGTAGTAATCCATCCGCCGAGGCCAACCGCCTGCGTCGACCGCCAACATGATCGGCACCTCTAGATAGGTGAGCCCGCAGAGGCATCGAGGCGGCTCAGGAGCTGGCTTTGGCGGGTAGTGCTTCGCCATATACCGCCGATGAGCTTCGTCGCGCGCTTGCTTCGCCAGCTTGTTTCTGAGGCCGCCCATGTCGCCCATTCCCCTGCCGATACCGATCCCGGCGACAGGGTGAATGGCGAGGCGTCGGGACAACATGAAAGCCGATTCGTGAGCGGAATGCAGCCGCTAGGGCTGGTGGGGGCATTGGCATATGCCATGCTTCTGGCCACCCGGCTCCGGTGATGTAATTTTGCTTACGGATCGAATAGGAGGCTTCGACGGCCCGGATCACTCAAACCTGTGGTGCCCGCACCCGACTAGACGGCCATCCCTGCAAGCGGAAGGCGCTCGCCAATGGGCGTTGTCCTAACCACGGCGGCATGTCCACTGGGCCGAAGACCCCAGAAGGCCGCGCTCGGATTTCTGACGCCCAGAAGGCTCGCTGGCAGAGGATCGCGGCGGCGTTGGCGGCATTGCGACCAAAGAGTTAGGGAACTATTCCCAAGGCCACGGTTTGCGATAGCAAAGGCTATCAGTCTGGGTAAGCCACTTAGTCCGGCCTGATGAGCATTGCCAGTTGGCATTGTCGTCGACATAGCCTTTCGCAATCATGCAATCCGCGACATACGCTCCCATGTCTATTGGAGTGGATTCTTCTTCTCGCCAATGAGGATAGACAGCGTCGCCTTTGATTTGGCAGTCAGCCAACTCTTGAAGTTTGGTCGTGGGCCTACCGCAGCCGGTCAACGCCAACACCGTCCCCGCCGCTACCACGGCCCAGCCAAACTTCATGTAGCCCTCCCAAATATCTCGAAGAGGTTAACTTAATCGTGCGATTGGGTCGCCCTAATTTCAGGTCTCATCGGCTAGGAGATCGGCGACATTCCGCGCCACTTCGCGGAGCAGCTCGGGCGGCAGACAGTCGGGGCAGAAGAATTTCGCCGCCTCGTGCCGCCCGCCCGGCGCGGCCCACATCACCGGCACCTCCCAATAGGTCAGCCCGCATAGGCAGCGCGGCAGCACGGGCGCGGGCTTCGGCGGGTAGCGCCGCGCCATGTACCTGCGGTGCGCTTCGTCTCGCTCTTGCTTCGCCAGCTTGTTTCTGAGGTCGCCCATGCCGCCCGCTCCCCTGCCCATTCTGATCCCGGCGACAGGGTGAATGGCGAGGCGTCGGGACAACATGAAAGCCGATTCGTGAGCAGAATGCAGCCACTAGGGCTGGTGGGGCATTAGCATATGCCATGCTTGTGGCCACCCGGCTCCAGTGATCTAGTTTGCTTACGGATCGAATAGGAGGCTTCGACGGCCCGCACTACCCAAACCTGCGGTGCCCGCACCCGCCTAGACGGTCACCCTTGCTTGCGGAAGGCCCTCGCCAACGGGCGCTGTCCCAACCATGGCGGCATGTCCACCGGCCCCAAGACCCTAGAAGACCGCGCCCGGATTTCTGAGTTTCAGAAAGCCCGTTGGCGGGAGATAGCTGCGTTACGTTCCGGCCTTACGACCGCAGAAACCAGAGCGCAAGGATGTTAAAAACGTTAGCCGTTTGGGCTTTCGCCGCCTTTTTCGTTGCTCCGGCGCTTGCGGAATCAAAGCAGCCACCACGCCACAACGACCAGCAACAGACCAGAGCCGAACTGCGCGGCAGCGAGACCGCCCCGGTCTTTGTAAAGGTAATACCCCCAACTCGACCCAAGGCCGATCTCGACCGCGAGAAGGCCAAGGAAAATGCCGTCGTTTCTGACTCCAACCGACTGACGGATTTCACTGGGGAACTCGCCAAATATACTGAAATGCTAGCATACGGGACCTTCGCCTTGGCGTTGCTCACTGCCGGGCTGCTGACGTTGGGGGCGTTTCAAATCAAGGACAACAGACGGTCAATTACCGCCGCTGAAAATGCTGCGAACGCCGCTGCCGCTCAGGTCAAGCTTGGGCGGGATGAGTTCAATGCCACCTTCCGCCCCCCGCCTGATGGTCCGGCATGTGTCCCTTGGCACTCCCCAATTTCCTTTCACGAATATGCCCGGCATAGGAGATGAAATTGTTGGCAGCCTCGTTGTCGTTAACAGGGGCAACACGAGAGCAACGGTGGTTGATAGTCGATACCTGATATTCTTTTCCGACGCGCATGAAGGATTGCCCATGCTGTCTCCGATGGACGAGTCTTGGGGTGAATTGATAGCGGCTGGTACAGTTTTGGAGACTGGTGAGTCCTGCACCATTGGGATCAATGGCAGAGTCGTCTTGGACCGACAAACGTCCGACACCTTCATCCGAATAACCGCAGACACATGGGCGGTGTATGTGATGGGGCAGGTCCAGTACCGTGATGAAGGCGGGAATGAGCGGTTCATGGGGTTCTGTCGAAGATGGCTTGGTGAAAGCACGTTCGAACCCACCCCCAATTCTGATTATGAGTATGAAGATTAAGAGGCGGCCTAAAGGAGAAAAAACGCTGCCATTGCTAAGTTAACGCGCGGGCGCGCGTCATGGGGTTCAATAGGCTGGCCGGTGGCGCAGGGCTGGGCCGGTAATTTCCGGCATTAATTAGGCGGAGCAATATTTCGGCGGGAATATTTCCGGCGTAATTACTGGAATTGGGCTTTGGGTCGGATAACTCCGGTGGCTGGCCTTAACGGGCCACAGAAACGCCAAGGGGCCACTGACACCTTCGGCGGCAGGGATCGTTGCTGAGCCGTGTACGACCTCCCTAAGGCCTCCAGCGTCGGCCCTCGACGCCCCCCTTACAAGATGGCGCTGGATTGCCAGCGGTCGTAGAGTGCTTGGCTAATATTCTGGCGCTCGCGCCAACAAATATTTGTTGGTATTTCTGTTGGTATCGCAATTTTCCACATCGGCTTTTTTACATTTATATCAATTACTTATCGGTCCAACGTGGTTCTCACCTACGGCACCATTTAAAAAGCCCGCGTCGCAAGACGCGGGCTTTTTAAATGGTGCCGTGCCAAGCCGCCCGAGCGTCAGCGTAGCAGGGCGGCGCGGCAGTCGAAAACTCAGGCGCCCCACCCCTTGCCGCCACTCCATTCCGCTCTAATCTCCCCCGCAAACAGGGAGACCTCATGATGCCGCGCACCTTCGCCTTGGGCCTGATCGGCCTTTTGTCCGCTACCGCGATCCCGGCCTTTATTTTGTTTGCGCCGGTCCCGGCGCGGGCCGCCAGCGAATATCTGGTGCCCTTCCCGGCGCATCACGTTATCGCCAACATTTATTATGTCGGCTCCAAGGGTCAGGCGAACTACCTGATCACCACGCCCAAGGGCAATATCCTGGTCAATTCGGGGCTCGAAGGGAACGTGCCCATGATCAAGGACAGCATCGCCAAGCTGGGCTTCAAGTATAGCGACACCAAGGTGCTGCTGATCAGCCACGCCCATTTCGACCATGACGCCGGCAGCGCCCAGGTCGTGAAGGATACCGGCGCCAAGTATGAAGTGATGGACGCCGATGTACCGACGGTGGAATCGGGCGGCAAACTGGATTTCCAGTACAACAATGTTCCCGAATATCTCTACCCGCCAATCAAGGTCGGCCGCGTGCTGCATGATGGCGACACGGTTTCGCTGGGCGGCACGGTGCTGACGGCGCACAAGACGCCGGGCCATACCCGCGGCTGCACCACCTGGACGATGAAAGTGCAGGACGGCGGCAAGACCCTGGACGTGGCGATTGTCGGCAGCCCCAACGTCAATCCCGGCTATGTGCTGGTGGGCAACAAGACCTATCCGCAGATCGTGCAGGACTATGAGCAGACGTTCAAAGTGCTGAAGGCGCTGCCAGTGGACGTGTTCCTGGGCGCGCACGGCGACTATTACGGCATGGACGCCAAGTATCCCAGGCTGAAGGACGGCGCCGCCAATCCCTTCATCGATCAGGCGGGCTACAAGGCCTACATCACCAATCGCGAAGCGGCCTATCGCAAGGAACTGGCGCGCCAGCAGGCGGCCAAGCCCTGATCACTTCTTGTCGATCACCAGGGTCTTTTCCATCTGGAAGCGCATCTCGTTGCGCTGGCCCTGCAGGGTCGAGGTGGGCGACATCTTGTAGAGACCGCGCAAGTACGCCAGATCGCCATCGGTGATGGTGCGCGCGGTGGTCGCGCAACCGGGCGCCAGCAGGTTGGTGATACTGGGCAAACTTTCGCAACGGTCCGGCGATCCCGGCTGGGACAAAGCCAGCATGGCGATGTAATCGGCGATGGTGCCCACATCATGATCGAACAGCTTGGCAGGCTCGGCCACGATCAGGACATGGAAGAACTCGCTGCTCAGCCCGTCGCTGTTGCGCGAGCCGGTGGTGCTGCGCGCGGTTGCGCTGGGCATGCTGAAGGTCTGCATGCTGGGCGCCAGCCCCAGCCCGCCCGGCGCCGTCACGGTCATGCTCGTCGCCTGAAATTCGACGCCCTGCTTCTTTCCGCCATCCACCTGCGGCTCGCCGGTCAGATCGCCGGTGGCGGTGGTGTACCAGGACTGGATGGGATAGGTGACCGTCGCCAGTTTGTCCGCCTGGGATTGATTGTCGTAATAGCCTAGGTAACTGGGATGTTCCTTGCGCACGCTGTCCAGCAGGCCTTGCGGCGCGGTGGTGAAGACGATCTCGATATTGGGCGTGCATTTCTCGTCTTCATCGACGCGCGCGCCGATGGTTTCCGCGATCTCGCGGATGCGGCCCGTGACGAATTTCGCATAGGTGGGACCAAGGCCCTGGGTTTGCGGACAGATGGCGCGGCGCCAGCGCGCCAGCTTGTTCGCCACGCGGGTGGCGGTGGCGCGGGTGCCGATGAAGCTGTCGATCGCCGCTTGCGACGCCTTGGTGGCGGTGACGGTGACGCTTTCCAGAGGCATGGAGGGTGCAGGTGCCGGGGCCGGCGTTTGCGCCGCCGCCGGCACCGCCAGGAGCGAGACCAGACCCAGGGCAGTCTTAAGGCGCATCGCTCTTGAACTCCTCCAACACGTATAGTAGGAAATACCATCCGCCGTGGAAACACAAGAGGATGCCCCGATGCGCATGGTGATCCTGTCCCTTCTGCTGCTCGCCGTACCGGCGCTCGCGCAAGACAAGTCTTATGCGGCCTTCCCCACCGGCGAAGGCGATCCCAATGCCATCACCTGCCGACCGCCCCAGCGCATTCCGGGTGAAAGACTGCCCGGTCCCGAAGTGTGCAAGAAGAATTCGGTGTGGGCGCAATATCGCCGCGACGGCATGGACGTGGCGCCGGACGGCATGCACGACATCACGCTGAAGGCCAGCAATGTC
>Ga0073936_10007656_pt1 | contig 13940 bp, 13 predicted proteins | sample AliMusrvi5mmetaG_FD_87041 | JGI IMG/M metagenome (GOLD analysis project Ga0073936, IMG submission 87041) | Freshwater lake bacterial and archeal communities from Alinen Mustajarvi, Finland, to study Microbial Dark Matter (Phase II) - Alinen... | ecosystem: Environmental > Aquatic > Freshwater >... | reverse complement strand
TCCCAGTACTCGTTGTTGAAAGCGGGCTCGGTGCCGGCCCTCCGCAGGATCCGGAAGGCGTTCGGCGACAGGATGGCGCGCCACTCGTCGTCGGTGTGCTCGATCTCGTATGACATCACGCCACCCCTTCGAAGGAACGGCTCCCACTGCGTCTGGTCACGGCCCACGTCTGAGAGTACCCGGTCAGGGGCCCCGGGACTCGCCGGTTCGCAGAGAGACTGCTGCCCGGACGCGGGCTGCGAGATCACGCCCGGTGGCGGCTCCCGAACGCTCTCTCGAGCAGGTGATCGACCGCCGCATCGCTCAGACCCAACAGCCCGGCGGTGTCGCGCGCGAGCGCACCCTCGCCGCAGCCGTCGAGCCACCCGTTCGCCCGGGCGGCCGCGGTGGAATCGACGAAGTCGCGATCAGCGGAGAACATCGCCCGGAACTCGCCCATGAGGACGCGGTCGTTGCGGAGCCTGTACTTCTGGTGGTAGTACAAACCACGACCAATCATCACTGAGCAAAGCCCTTCCCACCTGCGGTTTCTTTCTGCGGCTTCCGAAAACTTCCCACAGGCTTTCCCACGGATTGCTTCTCGACACGACCATCAAGAAGGTCCAGAACCCTGGGACGCTGCGTCACCGCATAAGCCGCGTACTGCAACGTAGTATCGAAGTTGGAATGCCCCATCTGCTCCCGGAGCTCGGCCAGAAGCATCCCGTTCTCCAGCATCCGACGGGCATAGCCGTGCCGGAGATGGTGGAGCGTAAGCGTCTCAGGGTCAAAGCCAAGACGCTTCTCTCGCGGCAGCACACGCAGTTCCCCGCTGGGATTTGCCTCCGCGTGCTTTCTAACCGCCTCGCGAGCGGCAGCCCGCAACGCCTCCCGCAGAGTGTTCTCATTGAACGGCTCACCTGAAGGCATCGGAAACATCAAAGGCTGTGGCAGTCCATAGAGTTTAGGACACCCGTTGTGCCAGCCAAAGACCCGCCATTCCGCGAGCGTCGCCACTAGAGCCTTCTCCACATAGACAGTCCGACTTGACTTCTTGCTCTTGGGTTTCGAGAACGGCCGCCCCGTACGACTGATGGCCTCCGCCCCGTTGCGGTAGACCGTCTTGCTGACAGACAGACTCCACGCATCCTCGTCGTAGTCATCCCAAGTCAGGGCCCTCAGTTCGCCGAGGCGAAGACCAGACAGATAGAGTGTGAGCAAATGCGGGAAGTACCGGCGGTCAACCTGTCTCAGAATAAGCTCGGCATCAACCGGCGACAGGGTTCGCAGCGTACTGTCACTCCCTTCTGGCTTGGCGACCTTCTTACACGGATTGCTGGCAGCGTAGCCATGGTCTATCGCCCACCGGTAGAGCCCGGAGAGCTGTATCAGCAGCAACCGACGCGTCGAGGCCTTCAAGCCGGGGAATTCCCACAGCTTCTCTTCGATTACCTCTGGTTTCAGCCGGGCGAGGGGTTGGTCGCCGATTGCCTTGAGCCAGTGACTATTGAAGGCCACACCATAGGACTTGCGTGTTGCCTCTCGCTTGGTCTTGAGGTAGGAGGCCTCGAACTTCCGCCAAACCGCCGTAACCTTGTCCTGAGTCGCCGGGGAGAACCCACCCTCCTTGAGTCCCACGTCCAGCTTCTTGGCCATCTCCTTCGCAGCAGTCTTGTTGCGAGCACCGATTGCGGGAACCTCTCGCTCAACCTGACGACCATCCACGTACTCCCGATAACGGATGTACCATCTGCTGCCCTTCTGGCGAACCGAAGCCATGGCAGCTCCTTCCCACTGAGGTAGTCCTCCGCAGTGTCGCTCCAGAGAGTCGGAATGGCCAGAGCGGCTCGACGCCCATGCCGTCCTAGAGAACCCGCCCAATCATTGAGGCCGCGGCCCATCAAGGACCGTCGTCGGGCGTCGTGAAACAGGTCACGATGCGTCCCAGCCGGACAGGCATCGTTCCAGCAACACGCCGACCATGCAAGTGCTTAGCACGACCGGTCTACTGAGCAGGACCTCCGCCCCCGCTACCAACCAAGGGCAGGTCTTCACCCGATGCGTTCGGACGGTTCTCCCACGTCGTACAGATACGCTCCACGTCGGCATCAGCACCTTCAACCCACGAGCGATAGAATTTTGGGTCGCGGCTCATCGGGGTCGGACACGCCTCACGGATACGCACCAGAGCCGGAGCACGGACGAACTCCCCAAAGACAAGAGCACATCTAGCCGCCAGCGACGGCAGCTGCTCAAGAAGAGCCCCGTAGACACCCGGCACGACCTCCCTGAAGTAACGCAGGTCCTCTGGGTTCTGAAGCCTGTGGACGATAAAGCTGCTGCACTGAGACAGCACAGTACGAGAGAGTTCACTAGGCCGCTGCGACGCCACAACCAAACCCAAGCCGAACTTACGTCCCTCCCTAGCAATACGCTCGAACACGGTGCGAGAGATAGACTCGTTTGCCGGCCGCCGCTCTGGAATGTAGTTCTGAGCCTCTTCAAGAACAAGCACAACCGGGAGTGAACCCGTTGTCGTCGGGTCCTGCTCCCGCAACCGCTGTTGAAACTCCAAGACAAGGCGGCCGAGCAACGCCGTCACATTCTCCAGCACCTCGCTCGACAGCAGGCTGAGGTCCACAATGACGACGTTGCTTCCAAGAGTCGCGGCCCGCTGTCTGTCGTAGAAGGGCAGGGCCCCGGGCGGCACTTGGTTTTCGTCTGCCAAGTTCGCGGGCACCGACGGCAGCCCCAAGATGTCCCTGATGAACGCGGCCAGCACATTGGGTGCGTCCGGAAATGCCGAGAAAAGGAACCTGAACCGCTTGTCCTCCTCGAACCTGCGTATTCGAAGAAGCATGGTTCCGCAGTTCTCGCGAACTCGGGCGGCGTTGCCCGACTGGCCCTGCTCCCCCATCGCGACCGGTATGTCATGCTCCAAGAAACGCGTCTCGCTGAAGTACGAAGGCTGGTCAGCACTCACCGTACTGACCTCCTTGCCGAGACGCGACGCGAGGCCATCAAGCATGCTTACTACGGGTTCAGTCGCTTGCCGAACCTTAAGCTCCAATACGGACGTCACGACCTTGCCCAAGTTCGCCCTTGCTATCGCCAGGACCTCGTTAAGGCAAGCCTCCCACCTAGAAAAGGCGTCGGGCCCGTAGGTCTCATCGAGCAGGGCCGCCTCCCCAGCAAACTCTTCGCGGAACACCAAGCCGCCTTCACACAACTCGACGATGTTCTTGAAGGTGTAGACCGCGGCCGCTCCGGTCGTAAGCAGCATGTCGTTCGCTCTACGCAGCGTCGTCCGCATGACCTCGAGCACGACCACCGTATCGGCCCGCTGGCCCTGACCGGCTGCAGCTCTTGCGAGTCGCAGTGCCCGCAGCAGAACTGGTCCCTGCACGCCCTCGCCAGCTCGGTAGAGCCGGAGGAAATCATCGGCGTTCATGAACCAGTAAGGGATAGTTAGGCGGCCCTCGCCTTCGGCTGCACTGGAAATGCAAAGACACTCCTGGACTTCGTCCTCCCCTCCCTTGGCGGGGAAGGCGGCCGCGTATTCTCCATTGGTGTCGAGGACGACAATCGTCGTCTTCAAGATTCCCGGGAGGGCAAGCACCGCCTGCAGGATTGCAGCGATGCTGCAGGACTTTCCCGAGCCTGTGCTGCCCAACACTGCCAAGTGCTTTCCGAACATCGCATCCGGGTCCGCACTGATGGAGAACCCCGGGAAGATGAGAGACTCCCCTATGTCCACGATGAATCCGGGGTCATCCGCATCGACCGGTATGTTGGCCTCTCGTACGTCGAAAATGGTTCGAAGGTCGTCCTTCCCAACAAGATGCACCGGCGAGTGCAGCACCGGAAACACAGAGACGCCCTGCGTAAAGACTCCCGCTTCGATTGTGCCTATCAGGGTCGCCTTCATGAGGCGACGTGCCGAGGGCAACGAGACCATCGTCCGGTCGGAGGTGACCTCGGATTCCTCAGTCATCAAGACGCGGGTCACCATGGCGACGAGACGCCGAGCACCAACGGGAATGATGACGTACGAGTTGATTTGCCCGACTTCCTGTTGCCCCTCATAGGTGCTCCGAGCAAGAGCTTTCAGCTCTGCCAAGAGTTCCACTGTGACCTGCGACGTGTCGACAGTCACCACACGACCAATCTCGGTATCGCTACTCAACTCCCGCCTCCTCGCCGCAGCCGGACACGCCAGCGGACACGGCTTGGCTCGTAGCAAGGACTCTTCTCAGGATGTCTTCCTCCTGAAGGTCAGGCATGAGCTTCTCAACAAACAGTTCAAGCGAACCGAGGTTCTCGCCCCCGACAACCCAGACACGCGGGTCGTTCTGAGCACGCAGCCGTGCGACGAACCCACCCTTGCTGCTGGGCTGAGGGGCATTCGGGTCGATGATGACGAGGGTGAAGCTGGGCACTGCGAGGGCCTGCCTGATAATCGCATTCACATGCTCATCGCCAAAACCATATCCGACGACGAAGAGCACAGACTGTGGACGGACAACGAGTCGAGCAAACCTCCGAAACAGCTCAGCGTACGGCATCCCCAAGGTATCGCCGTACTTCATGGGCGTTGGATAGATGAGGGCTCGCCCTTCTGAAGCAACACCCTGTACGTTGCTCACGCCATAGGGGTTCGACAGGGCCGGTACCTCTGTCTGCCACGACACGGACCCGTGCAGCTTGTAAAGATGCAATACACGGTCGAGCCGAGAGACCCGACCTTCCGTAGTCTCCGCCGGGAAGTAAAGGTCCTGGTCATAGGACTCCGGGCGAAACGTCCTCTTCTGAGCTCCCACGAAACCATCCACGAGCACGATACCTTCGGCGTCAGCAGCCTTCTCAAGAAGAGTGTCGTAGTTAAGAGTGAACAAACTTGCCCGCTTGAGATTAAGGGGGCGAAGCAGAAGCCGCTTGAGCAATCGGCGATGGGCCTCGAGCTCATAGGCGGTCCCTATCCCAGGAAGCTCACAGAGCGAAGCCAGTTCGCTGGTGACGTGGTCCAGTGTCCTATCGACAGTATCCTTGTCCATGCTAATGGCCCCGCCGTTACCAAGCGTCAGGCTGGAGCAAGAGCACTCTAGGGCAGCTCTCCACGAACTCAGCAAGACAAGCAACGACTCCAAGTTCACAGGGAAGGGCGAGGGTTCGCCTTCGAGACGTGCCTCCATCTCTTGGGCAGTTGTCGGCACTTCCAAGCTAGGGTCCATCGCGTGAACAGCCGCATAGAGCAGTTCGAGCCAATCGCTGACTGTGCCCTTATCGACGCCGGATTGAATGAGAGCCCGCTCCAGCGTCAAGGGCAAGGAGCCGAGCAAAGGGCCCCCTGCACATACCGATGAACCCGCTCCGAGAAGAATGGCGACGTTGTCCGCCCGCAACAGAGTGCCAATGCGAATTCTGAAGTCAGTAATGACGCCGGCTGCGTTCCGCTCAAGTCGCTTCTCTAACGCCGCGTCCTCCAGCGTGGGCTCTCTCGCTTCCTCACGCACCGAAGCCAGCAAGTCGGACTCACCGACCACGAGCTCAGCAGACTCAAGCCACTCAGTCGTCTTGGACACAACCCGCCCCCCGCAACGACGCTTCTCCGGACCGCCCCCATGGAAGCGACGGCAACGTCCAACCCGAGTCTACTCTCATCGAGGCACAGTCTTCGGGGCCGGAGCGAAGGATTGAATAGTCGGCGGGCCCGCCCAAAGCAGCCGACTCGGCAACGGGCTCACTTCGTCTGAGCTTTTCCTGTCAACCAAGCCGGTCAAAGCCTAGGATGAACTCCGACCTGACATTACCTTGCGAAGGGCCCGCGATGAACCAAGAGCCCCTCTGGGACTGGGCCAAGACCCACGGCATCACGCTCACAAACCAGACCGACATCATCGACGAGAGCGTGGCAAGGGTCCTATCCAAACACCCCGGCGACACGCCGTTCATCCGAGCCAATCTCGACACGTTGGTGCTCGAGGCAGAGACAGAGGGGTACCGCATCTACCTCGACCACGAAGCCGCCTTCTGTGCCCGCGTCTTCGAGACCTACGGTGACCAACTGGTAGAGAGCGGCGAAGTCAAGAACGTGTCAGAGCTCGGGGCCAGACTTGGCCTCGACTACCGGAAGTTCGACCGGTTCTTCCTGTCGCTGGGCCAATCCAGGAAAAGCCGCTCCGGCACTGGCTTCGAACGCATCAACCGTGGTTTCCTGGAAGTGCTGGGATATCCCTTCACCTTCCAGCCAGCCATCGACGGCACGCCCGACTTCGTCCTGCCCTCCATGGAGCACTACAACCGAAATGCCATGGACTGCATCACCTTCACGGCAAAGAGGACACTGAGAGAACGCTGGAAGCAAATCACCACAGAAGGAGCCCATGGGCTCGGCTTCTACTTGGCCACGATTGACCCGAAACTGTCAAAGCCCCAGCTCGAGGAGATGAACACGCACCGCATCAGGGTCGTCTGTCCCAAGGCCATAAAGGACCAAGCCTACCCGCACACGGTGAACGTACTGAGCTACGCACAGTTCCTGGACGACCACCTCGACCCCGCGATGGAGCGATGGCGACGAAACGGCGTGATACCCCCAAGTTCATAGACCTCTTCGCGGGCATCGGCGGGCTCCGCCTCGCCTTCGAGAAGGCCGGAGCCGAATGCGTCTACTCCTCCGAGTGGGACAGGTTCGCCCAGAAGACCTACGCGGCCAACTTCGGCGATACCCCCGCCGGGGACGTACGTGCTGTCTCGGCCACGGACATCCCCGACTTCGACATCCTGGCGGCAGGCTTCCCGTGCCAGCCCTTCAGCGTCGCCGGCGTCTCGAAGAAGAACAGCCTCGGCCGCAAGCACGGCTTCGCCTGCGAAGAACAAGGCAACCTCTTCTTCGAAATCGTCCGGCTGGTCGAGGAGAAGGCCACCGAAGAGGGCGACAGACGACCCCGGGCCCTCATGCTCGAAAACGTCAAGAACCTCCAACGCCACGACGGGGGCAACACGTGGCAAGTCATCATGGACGCACTAGATAAGCTCGGCTACGACGTGTCCGCCAAGGTGCTGGACGCACGCAACTACGTGCCTCAGCACCGGGAACGCATCATCATCGTGGGCTTCCGACGGGACCTCTATCCCGATGCCAACTTCGCCTTTCCGAAACCCCCACACCGGACACCCCGCATTGCGGACATCCTCGAAAAGGAGGTGGACGACCGCTACACCCTCAGCGACCACCTCTGGCAGTACCTGCAGGAATACGCCGACAAGCACCGGAAGGCCGGCCACGGCTTCGGCTACGGCCTCACGGACCCCGAGACAGACACGACGACGCGGACGCTGAGTGCCCGCTACCACAAGGACGGGTCGGAAATCCTCATCAAGCAACCCGGAAAAGTCCCACGCCGACTGACCCCACGGGAATGTGCCCGCCTGCAAGGGTTCCCGGACTCCTTCGTTATCCCAGTCTCCGACACCCAGGCCTACCGGCAGTTCGGCAACAGCGTGGCCGTCCCGATGGTGACGGCCGTGGCCCGCGAGGTAGTCAAGAAGCTCTGACGTGGACCGGCTGACGCAGGAACAGCGGAGCCTGAACATGGCCCGCATCCGGGGACACGACACGGGACCGGAAATGGCGGTCCGCCGGCATCTCCACCATCTGGGCTACCGCTACCGTCTCCGCTACCCACTGACGGGCAAGCCCGACCTGGCATTCCCAAGACAACGCATCGCCGTCTTCGTCCACGGCTGCTACTGGCACCGACACGGCTGCGGGAACACGAGCACGCCAAAGACCCGCACGGACTTCTGGACAGCCAAGTTCGACCGCACAGTCGAGCGGGACCGCGAAGTCAGAGCCGTGCTGGAACGCCGCGGCTGGAGGGTCATCCTCCTCTGGGAGTGCGAAATCGAGGCGGACGTCTCACAGGCAACACGAGAGCTGAGGTCCCTGCTGGAACAAGCAAAGTCCGACGAGCCCGCCTAGACGCCAATCTTCCGGACGAGAGCCAGACCCCGGGACCCTACAAAGACACTTGCCAGGCCGAGCACGCCGGCACGATGGGACTCGAGTTCCTCCGGGGTCAGCAGGTCCTCCGGACGCGACACCCGGGCGTCCCGGGTCACCACCACCCGCACAGTCCGTTGGCCACCATCCGTGAAGAGCACCCCGGGTCGGACGAAGTCCGCACCAACCAAGTCCTCCGCGACCCTTCGCGTAGCCCTTTCAAGCAACTCGACATCCTCGGCAATTGGAGCAAGCCTCTCCGCCTCGGTCTCGACCGTCATCGCCCGACCGTCAATCACCCAGGTTCCCACGAGAGCCGTGTCGTGGCCACGAGGCACCCACCACAGGCCCTTCGCGGACCGGGTGTCCAACACGGCCTCTCCGGCCGCGGTCTGCGAATAGTCGGCCACTGACACGGCGACCACGACCGGTCCGTCGCCCACGGCCCTTTCAACCAGTGAACCAAGAGCCTCCCGCAACACGACAAGGGTCCTCGAAGCCCCGAGCACCAAGGACCCATCCAACTCATCCTGCGTGAGTGCCAACAACAAGACCGCTCCTCATGTCCGGTGCCAACACCCATTGTCGCTCCAGACACCGACACGCACCAGGACCGCGTCACAGAGCTACCGACCGAACAGTTCCTTCCTCACGGCCTCAGACGCCACATCGACCAACACCGAGTACAGAGCCTTTCCCGCCACAGGGCCCGCCTTCTCCACCAAACGACGGAACCTCCCGACCGCCACCGGAGTCCTCGGCGTGTCGGCAACTAGGTCACCGAAGGTCCCGCTGAGCTCGACCTTCTCCTTCTCGGACAGCTTCCCCATATCAGAGACGAGTTCGCGAGCCGCATCGAGCCGCTCGCGGGTCCAAGGAAACGACGAGCCACACGCATAGCAGAATGCCGGGACAACGTAGTCAGCCAGAACACCCTCGGGGCTCCGGTATCGACCACGCAGTGCGACGCCGCAGTTCTCGCACACCGTGGTTGTGGCAACTCCGCACGACTCACAGAATGCGGACTTGCTGCCGCCCGACTCCAACAAGCTCGAAATCACGTGACCGTTCGCACACACTTGGGCCACATACCAGTCCCCACCCATGCCGCCTCCATCAACTGGTCTCGGAGACCCGCTGCCACAGCCGTCTCGCAGCTCCCGCCGCAACTAGCGAGCGTTCAACTCCTTCTCCATCCCTTCGATGTACGAAATACCTGACTGATAGCCCTCGTGCAGGTCCGCGAACAGCAGGCCGTCCCACCCTCGTAGGGGGTCGTCGCTGTCCTTGTCTCCCAAGAGCAGGACAGCCTTAGCATCCCCCAAACACACGAGAGCCTTCTTAGCGGCGACACGAGACTTCAATTCGCTGAAGTTGAGAGCCTCTTCAACGACAGTCGCGGCCAAGGACCAACGTCGTTGCATCTCTTCCAGAACCCGGGCCTCGCCAAAGGTTTCAAGACAGGTCTCGCTTGCCGCTGCACGCCGAAAGACATCTTCAAGAGTGGGTGGTAGTTCCATACACGGCTCCTTCACCGAGGCAAGTCCTCTGCGAACCTACCAGACAACCGGCAACCCTATACGCCAAGGCCTCTACTGCTGTTTGGTCTCCGGCGGGAACCTGCAAAGCCATCCGCCGAAATCCTTCCCAAGGTTCAAGCTGAACCGCTCAAACACACGCACCCAGACCTTGGTTCTCAGGTAGTCCTCCTTGCTGAGGTCCGACTTTCGTGCCACCAGCCATTCAGGGTCATCTTGAAGAGTCTGCCGGAACAGGTCCTCTTGAGACTCAAGTTCAAGAACGGCGACCATGATGAATCCGACAAGCCATTCCGGGTCGTCGGCCGGCAACAGGGGAGTCTCTTGTACAAACTCCCCAAGGCGGTCGACGTCCACGAGCATCACTTCGTCCTCACTCGCCCAGCCGACAATGCCGAAGAGGGGAACGTCCTTTCCATGCACGGTCAACCAGCCTTCCAAGTGCGGATGGGTGCGTTGACCCGGTCTCGCCCAATGCGGCGTGAACACATCCGGAACCTCACTCATCCTGAGGGAGGCAAGTGGCGAGGAAAGGGCAGCCAAGCGAGCATCCTTCGGCAGTCCTTCCAAGAAGGCTTCAAAGCTGCCTGCATCCGGACGCTCACACTTGGTGAGCAGCTCCTCAACCACCCTCCTTCCTTCCTCATGTGAGAGGCCTCGCCCGTGAGACTCTCCACGACCGATGTAATGGACATACCATTTCTCGAAGAAGGCAGCCTTGTCGTCGAAGACATTGACGCCAAATCCGCGGTCGTCGTCGGGGCCTTCCAGCGACTTGTCCGCGTACAGGTGTGGGTACTCGGCCAGGAAGTCCCTCCACCCACTAGCCTCGCGGAAGGAGTTGTAGACCTCCTTCTGGAACTCCACGACCTTGGCATCGCTAACGTGTTCATAGACCGCCGCGACCTCGGTGGCTCTTCCTGTCTCCGCCTGCACTTCTTCCAACCCGGACTTCACATTCCACAAGGACTCGCGAGCGTTCCCTTCGTCGCCACTGCTAATGATGACGGCGTCCGGCTGACCCTCCGCCATGGAAGCAGCCGCTTCAGCCATCCTGCCGGCTTCGTAGCCCATCGACGATGCTTGGCCGGAGTCGAAGTGAGGTTGGTCCGGCCTGAATGCGAACAGGTGCAAACCACCGGTGGTGGGTGCCGGCCCGACTGCTCTCGCAAGCAAGTCCACAGCGAGGCGACGCTTGAATCCCTCGCCATTCCGGTGAGACCCGAAACGGTTGAACCGCTTGCCCCCGCTCCAACAGAGAAGGTACCTCTTCAGAAGCTCGCTTGGAGACGTAGGCAGCGGGTCGCGGTTGATTGAGACTGCCGTGGCACCAGGCGGGTTGTTGTACTCCAAGAGCCGCCTCACGTAGTCCTGTCGGTCCGACGCGATGCTGTACGCCGCAACCGAGAACGTAACCTCATCCACCCTGTTCAGAATCGCCAGTCGGTCGAGACGGTCAAGGAGTCCACGAGACACCCCCTTGAAGGCAACCCGTTCTTCCTCAGCCATCTGCCGCTCAACACCATCGTAGATACGTCGGAGATGGACCGCCGCATCTTCGACCTCCGCCAGTTCCACGCACCCGGTCTCCGCTGCCTTCACAGAGAACATCAGTGATTCCAAATCAGCGACGTTCTGTTGTGTCAAGTGCTCGCCCGGCCTGACTTTGCGAAGCACCTCGAGTAGCTCGAAGACATCGTTGCCAGAGAGGTTCTGGTGAAGTGAGTCAACGACTGAGGAGCAATATGCTACGAAGACGTCTGTTTCGCCCTCGTCCACCATCCACCGCATCCTACTGAAGAGAGCATCCGACAAGAGGTCAAGGTACTCCGTCCTGAACCTCGTCCCGTTTAGCGATGGCATCGCCAAGACCACGTGAAAGAACCAGCCAGAGGCCGCATGGCTCTTGAAGTACGCGTCCCCGCCGCGTTCCGCGACGCGTAAAACCTCATCGTACTGTCGCAGCGTTGCCCGAATCAGCTGCTCGTTCCCTGAGGTCACCACGAGACTCCCCAGAGTCTCGTCCAGCCAGTACATGGCCTTGTCAGCAACATCGTCGTTGCCCGATTCCGTGGCAGCCTGGAAGCCACGACGGACCTGCTCCATCGGCAACGTGAAGCCCTTCAGAGTCTCGTCGGGCATCATCCACATCGCGAACCCAAGGTCCTGCTCAGTCCGGCCCGCGTACTCGGGGTTCAGTGCTTTACCAAGGAAGGCTTGGTCCGACCTGCCCTTCAAGACCAAGAAACCTCGAATGGTGGTCGCCAAGATGTCGAAACACCGCGTCACGGTTTCCTGTTGCGTCTTGCGGGCGGCCGCGTAAACTAGGATGTCGCCGACCCCCTGGACGGCCGCCTCGAAGGTGGGTCGACCCGATTTCACTCCCCGAACTCCTTATCGATTCGCGAGCCCATGCACTCCAACAGTGCGGTCGGCTCATTGATGGCGAAATCGACCACTCTATTGATGAACAACCAGAAGAGCACGGCGGCCGCAATTCCGCCGATGAACGCCAACATCGTCAGTGCCGGATAGGACCCCGAAAGGCCAGCCTTGAGAGACAGGACAAGAACAACGCTTGTGAACACGGTCAGCAGGAGCGGCACAAGCGGCAGACGATATGCGAGAAACGTCTTCACCTGATTCGAGCCGTACTTGTCATAGAGGCGACCGACCACATCCAAACCCACGGGCACAGCTACGGACACAACGACCGCCTCAAAAGCAACCGCATCGGAGAGGAAGCCTGGCGAGATGCGGAAATGCGTCAGGTTAGTCGCCAGCAGGCTCGCGAGAACGGAGACAAGCAACCCCACCACCCAAAAAAGGAACTCCTGAAGTCCGTATTCAGTCCTGACATGTCTCATGAAGAACATCTCGGAGACCCCCTTCTCGCCCAGCGTAGCCCACTCCGATGACAGCGACCATCACCAGCGGCACCGACGAGCAAGGCTGGAGCCCATCGCCTGACGCGGTGTTGACCCTCCGAGAACAACTGGGCACACCACACCCCTCGTCAACAACAGCCTTCCCCCCCTGCAGTCGACCACATCGGGCACAGGAACACAGAAGAGGCGTCGCTCAGAACGGCACGTTCATTGCCACCTCGTTCACGTGCTCCACGGCAAGATAACGGATGCTCTCACCCGTCGGCGTCCCATACCGGTAGTCGTAGACTGTCTCGCCAACTCCCTCGGCCAGACACTCCAGGTCCTCAGGGGCCACCCGGTCCACCCACTCACCGGGCCGCACCAGCCCCCGGGAGGAGTGGTAGGCCTTCTGCTTCGAGGGGGAGTCCAACCCGAAGGACTTGCCGAGGTACTTCACGAGGTACCGGCAGGCACCCGCCGTCGACTCGATTTCCTCGATACCGACGATGCCATGCCCCCAAAGAGAACGCAGGTCCGGTTCCTTGGCGACATAGGGGAGACCGAAGACGATAAGGTGCCAGTGAACAACCCGCTCCCCGTACTTCCGGGCCCGCTGCTCCTGGATTTCCGGGACCGCCAACCACCGCAGGGGCTCGCAGGCCCCGTCCCTCGCCTCGAGGTACTCCCGGAGACGAGCGAGGAAGTCCCGGACGTCGGGCCAACAGGCCGCGGGGACCGGCTTCAGGGCCCCCTCATCGCCATAGGTCAGCAGGACGAACTTCGACCCCGGACAGTCCTCACCACGTGGCCGATAGTTGCATTCCACGAGACGACGGAGCCGCTGGACCCGGTCCTTGTAGTACTTCTCCCGCCGGAACCGGGCCCGCAACCACCGAAGCTCCTGCCACCGGACGAGCTCCTCGCCCTCCAGCTCCGGAGGGCGACGCTTGGGCCGTCGGGCCTTGGTGCCCCCCGACGAATGCACCTTCCCATAGACCCAGAGCTCCCGACGCACCGGCGTCTCGACGACCCGCACGTTGTAGCGGACCGGCTCCTCCGGACCAGCAGGCTCCAGCGACATCCCGCAACCCCCTCCACGTCCAGCCCTCCCCAGGACCGTGAAAGGTACTCCCGGAACCCCACCTGTCAAGGTCACCGGACAAGATGCCCGAACCGACCATCCCCCTTAAGTACTCTTAGACTCTGGAAGTGCTCTAGGGGTCACCTGCTCCGAGCCCAGGGAGACAATTTCTTGACCTTAGGACCACAACATTCCTTCTCTTCTTCTTTCTTCTTGACCCCAACCCCCTCAGGCATCCGAAGTTGTTAGTCTAAAAAAGCGAGACGAGTAAGACCACAGACCAAGAGCACGGGGGCCTGGCGGCCCCCGCGACGCCCGGACCCGCCCCTCCGCGGGGGCCTGCGGCCCCCGCCGGAACCGGGGCCCGGCCGCAACCCCACGCCAAGGACACCCCCGCCCGCTTGCCGCTGTAGGCGGCCGCGGCGGGAGCCGGCGTGGCGGCCGGACACCCGTCCGGCCGCCACGCC
>Ga0073936_10007654_pt1 | contig 13942 bp, 14 predicted proteins | sample AliMusrvi5mmetaG_FD_87041 | JGI IMG/M metagenome (GOLD analysis project Ga0073936, IMG submission 87041) | Freshwater lake bacterial and archeal communities from Alinen Mustajarvi, Finland, to study Microbial Dark Matter (Phase II) - Alinen... | ecosystem: Environmental > Aquatic > Freshwater >... | reverse complement strand
GTTCTTCGCTGCGCTCGTCCAGCGTGTAGAGCTGGAAGTCGGCGGCGGCATGATTCAGCCACGCCATTCTCTCGGCCGTTGTTCGCCATGCCCCTGCGGGAACGATCACTTTGAGCCCGCCAAAATGCCTGCGCCCATCGCCCTTTTGCCTGCAATGATCCAGCCACAAGATTCCCAGGGTAAGAATCCCGTCTGCTATGGCCCCGGACTCCGCCTCGCTCACGCCAATCACCGCGTCGGCAGCGGTTCCGCGCAGCAGATGGCCGCGCACATACGCCGGGCCGAAGCTGTGTTCCAGGTCCATCGCCGAGCGCAGCCCGTCCACCTTTGCCCCAATAAAGGCCCGCGTCAGCACACGCTCAAGCAGCCGCTGGTAGTTGCGCCGCGCCGCCTCGCGCGCTGTCGGAGTGCGCCGGTCGCTTGTCGGCACCAGTTCCAGCGCCTGCGGCTTGGCCGCGCCCATGCGCCGCGTCATCAGGCGCAGGCAGGCGGCGCGTTGCTGCACTTCGACAACCGTCCGGATGAGGTTGCGCTCCTCGCTCCACAGCTGCAATAGGCAACGGCCGTGCTGTTCGGTCACCGAGTAGCGGGCGCTGCGCATATCAAAGAGCACACGGCCATCCTCAAGCAGCGCCGCTGCCGGATGGTCGGCCAGATACTCTTCAATCGTCTCGGTCAGCTTGGCCGCGGACGCAGCTTCCACGCCGGCGTTCATGCGGCCTTACCAGCCCCGCCGCTTGCGCAGGCCGGTGATGTGCGCCGTGTGGTGCCGCGAGTGCCAGTCGTAAATCGCCAGCGTCGTTGCCAGGTTCAACCGGCCTCTTTCGGGGTGGTTGAAGCCTCTTTGGAAGTCCTCTTCGGTCAGCGACTCCAGCAGCGCCACCCAGCGCGTGTGCAGCGCCTCAAGCAGTTCGAGCGAGACATCGACTGGCAGCAGTCGGCTGTCGGCCAGGTTGGCCCAGGCCGCTTCGTCGTAGGGATTGATGTTAGGCCACTCCTCGGTGAGCGCCAGTTTGAAGCGCATCAGGCAGACCGAGTGGCTGTCGGCCACGTGATGCACCACTTGCCGCACCGTCCATCCGCCTTCGCGGTAGGGCGTGTCGAGTTGTGCGTCGCTGAGGCCGTTCACTGCCGCGCGCAGTCGCTCGGGCAGCAGGCGCAGCGTCTGTATCTGCGCGGCGCGAATGCCCGGCACGGTGGCAGCCGGAGGAGCAAAGCGGCCAATGGGATAACGAAGGTCATCCACTTCAATCATGGCTCGAACTTTACCACGCCGGGTTCATGGTCAAAAAGCACCGCCGGTCCATGCGGCCCCGAAGACTGCGCCCGGCGCGGCTCTTATGCCTTGTGGTGGTGATGATGGTGGTGGTGGCCCTTGTGATGATGGTTAGCGGAGGCGAAAGCCGGGCCGGCAAACACCATCAACAGCAAAACCGCAGCAAGAATCTTTTTCATGGGTCGAATTTAGCACAGGAGCGCCGCCGGGAAAAGATGCGCGAATGATCTGGCATCAAGTCAGGGACTGTGGCGCGGGGTTTGCCTAAGCGCGGGGGCTCGCCCTAGATGTGCGTCTTCTTGTAGTGGGTTGACTTGAGATGCTTGTGGTGTTGCTTGTGGAACTTGACATGATGTTGCTTCGCGGCAACCAGTGCTGGACTTGCGAACACCAGCAACAAGAGCAGGGCGGCGATGATCTTTCTCATGGCCGGAATCTACCACGAAACAGCCCGCCGGTAGTTTGCTTTGCATCAAGTCCCACACCGGCCGGCCCACTCTCCGCCGCCCCGTTTCAGGCGTAAACTCAAGTCAAGATGACAATTGCTCCCCCTTCCCCGAATCCCAGCCATAAACGCTATTTCTTTGAGAAGTTTGGCATTACCGAGCGGCTGCTTGAGCGCTGCCTGGGCGAGGCCCTCAGCGCCGGCGGCGACTACGCCGACCTGTATTTTGAGTCGGTTACCGCTACCTCGCTTGGCGTCGACGAGCAGATCGTCAAGTCCGCCTCTCAAGGCACCAGCGCCGGATGCGGTATCCGCGTGCTCAGCGGCGAGCGCACCGGCTACGCCTATACCGACAACCTGAGCCCCGAGCGCCTGCTGCACGCCGCGCGCACCGCCGCGCTCATCGCCTCGGGACCGGCCAAGCAGCCTGTGCAGGGCTTTGTTGACGCGCCCGCCGCCGACTTGTACCCCGTTCCCCTCGGCGGCTACGACCTCGACCTGGCCGCTAGGCTCGAGCTGATTCTCCGCGCCGACCGTGCCGCCCGCGCCTTCGATCCGCGCATTGTGCAGGTCCGCGCCGGTTACAGCGAAGAACTGCGCCGCATCCTCATCGCCGCATCCGATGGCGCCTTTGCCAGCGACACCCAGCCCCTGTGCCGGCTCAATGTCTTCGTCATCGCCAAGGAAGACGCCAATACCACCCGCGGCTCGGCCGGCGGCGGTGGGCGCTCCGGGCTGGAGCAGTTCACCGGTTCCAAAAGCCCGGAAAGCCTGGCTCGCGAGGCGGCGCGCGGAGCCATTCTGCAACTCGGCGCAAGGCCCGCCCCGGCCGGCGAGATGGAAGTGGTTCTCGGCCCCGGCTGGCCCGGCATCCTGCTCCATGAAGCGGTCGGTCACGGCCTCGAGGCCGACTTCAACCGCAAAAAGACATCAGCCTTCACCGGACTCATCGGTCAACAGGTAGCCAGCCCCAAAGTCACCGTGGTCGATAACGGAACCATCGCCGGCCGCCGCGGGTCACTCAACGTGGACGACGAAGGCTCGGCCACCCAGGAGACAGTTCTTATCGAGGGCGGTGTTCTGCGCGGCTATCTCTCCGACAAACTTTCCGCGCGCCTCATGGGAATGGCCAACACCGGCTCCGGCCGCCGCGAGAGCTACCAGTCCATCCCCATGCCGCGCATGACCAACACCTACATGCTGGCCGGCGACGACGCCCCCGAAGACATCCTGCGCAGCGTCAAGCGCGGCCTCTACGCAGTCAACTTCGGCGGCGGCCAGGTCGATATCACCAACGGGAAGTTTGTGTTTTCGGCGTCGGAGGCTTATCTCATCGAAGACGGCAAAATTACCGCGCCGGTGCGAGACGCGACGCTGATCGGCAATGGGCCGGAGGCGCTGAAGTATGTGTCGATGGTCGGCCACGACCTCAAGCTGGACGAAGGCATAGGCACCTGCGGCAAAGACGGTCAATCCGTCCCCGTAGGCGTAGGCATGCCGACCATCAAGCTGGACAAAATGACCGTCGGGGGAACGGGAAGATAATGTAATCGGCGCAGTTGAATCCGCCACGATCGAACACATCACCACAAATCTGTCATCCTGAGCGCAGCGGAGTCGAAGGACCTGCGGTTGCTTTTGCCTTTCACCGCTGCAATCCAGAAGCATCCTACTCCGCTCAAGAAGCGCTATGTCACGTACCATCGAGTCAAAGACCATTGAGCAACGCGTCACTTGAGAAGAGCAGAATGGGGGAGGAATGGAGAGATGTTGACTGGAAACTCTCTTATACGCTAGAGAATCGACGATTTGATTGGCGAAGGTGAACGGCAGTGGGATGAATTCAAAGCCAATGGTGAGGGCGTGATTCAGAATCCGGTCCGGTTCTCACAGTGGACCACGAGTTGCTTGAACCTCCTCGACAAGCTGTCGATCTCCAGCAATCGCTTCGTCAGAGAATTTGAGGGCTGGGTGGCGCCGAGCCCAGGCAGAAAAGTGAATTTGGGCGGGGCCTTGGGAGTACTGAAGTCCGCTCGGGTTGAATACTCTCTCGGCTTGGCTGTCGAGTACCATCTTTCTGTTTCCGCTGCTGTATTCGACGGACTTCTTGATGAAGCGGATTACCTGGTATCCAAGGGATACCTGCGAGCGGCTGCGGTTCTTACGGTGCGGCGCTCGAAGAGGGCCTCAAGACTCGCGCCAGAACTGCGGGCATAGAAGTGGGCCCGAGGGACAGCCTGAGCCCTATCATCATTAAGCTCAAAGCTCCGGACGTTAATGTGCTCAACGAATTCGCGGCTAAGCGTCTGGAATCGTTGGCGAAGATGCGAAACGACGCGGCACATGGAGGAAACTTCAACTATCAGTTGGAAGAAGTTTCAGGAGCGCTTAGAGAAGTCCGTGCCACCTTGGAACAGGCGCTACAGCATGGATAGAATGAATCAACCGCGATGTTAGGGGTGTCTCAGGTCCGGAAAAGCAAGCCCAAAGGCTCGAATCGCCGCCCTCATGCCGCATCGTCGAGACTGACCCTGACCTTGCGCCCAAGCGCCCAGGCAATATTCACCAGCGCATCGATAGAAAACCGCGCAATCCGCCCGCGCAGCAAATCGTTGATGCGCGGCTGTGTCACTCCGCACCGCTTCGCAGCTTCCGCCTGAGTCCATTTTTTCGCTTGAATTAGTCCTGCAATGTGCCGCATCAAGTCGGCGCGCATGCCAAGATTTGCAGCTTCCTCGGGACTATCCTCAATCGCATCCCAGACGGATTCGAATTTCTCAATCTTGAGCTTTTTCATCATCGACCTCGCATCAGTTGTTGAAACCTGTCGCGTGCGATTTCAACGTCGCGTTGTGACGTAGTCCGGGTCTTCTTCTGAAAGGCGTGGATCACATACACTGCCTCTTCAAGGCGAGCCGTGTACACGACCCGATAGGCACCCGACTCATCCCGAATACGGATCTCCTCGACGCCTTTGCCGACCGGCAGCATGGGCTTGAAATCCTCTGCGGGTAGCCCTAATTGCACCAACTCCAGTTGATATCCGGCCTCACGACGAGCATCTTGGGGAAACTCCCGCAACGCCTTTCGAGAATCTCCAAGAAACCACACTGGCTTCATGACATTATTATATCTAATTGGATATAGAGTGCAAGCTCAAGCAGCGTTCGACAAAGAGCGGCGTCCCGATGGATCTGGGACGCCGCGGTCTTGTCAAAATCAATTTGACTTGAAACCGCTCCACCCTACGGCAGCAGCGGCAGAACGTGGGTGCCTTCTTTCCGGACGGCCTGGAGGCGGTTTGGGTCGAGGCCTAGAAGCCACAGAACGCTGGGCGCCACCTGCGCCGTAGACACATTCCCCTTGAACACCACCGGCTTTTCTACCCCCGGCCCCGAAACCAGCAGCCCCACGTGAATGTCGTCCTCGTTGAGGCCGCCGTGCTCGGCGATCTTGGAGCCGCCGGTGAAGATGACTCCGGTGTTGACCTTCACAATGATGTCGGGCGTGCGCTCATCCACGGCGGGGTCGTCCCAGCGATTGATGAGCGTTGGCCCGGCGAAGATTTCCTGGCCGCCCAGTTGCGCTTCGCCACCGGAGGCTTCGGTCAGGTTAGGCAGAACGGAATCGATGTCGGTCGGATGATTGAGCCAGATCAGCGATCCGTCGTCCGACAAATCATAGGCATAGCTCGACCCCACCACTGTCGCCGGCACGCTGCCCGGAATCTTGGTCACCTTGGCCGGATCGATGGGCGACTGTCCATGCTTGGCGGTGACAATAATGACCGTCGACTCTTCAAGCCCCGCGGCCTTGATGGCGTTCCAGATGCGCCCGATGGAATTGTCCACGAAATCGAGCTCGGATTTGAGGCCCGCGCTGGGCGTGCCCCACTGGTCTTCGTAGCCATTGCCTTTCAGCTTTTCTCCCACGCTCACGGCCTGGAAGTTAAATCCAAAAATCGCCGGAACGGGAGCTTTGTGCGAGCCGTCGTGGGTCAAGCCGTTCACCTGGTTGATGGCGGCGTTCACATGCAGCGTGTCATAGCACCGGATGTTCTGGATGCTGTCGGTCCATGCGTTGTCCGGGGTGGCATTGGCAGGGTCGGGCAGCGGGTTGCAGCCCGCGATTCCGGGCAATGCCACAGGAATCGAATTGATCTCCGGCCCGTAGAAATCGGCCACGCCGCGCCCGCTGGGGCCGTTGGTCCACTCGTAGGAGGGGTGCTTGTCAGTCCACGCAGTGTGAAGCCCGGCAGCGCGCGCCACTTCAAAGATGGTGTTTACGCGCAGGTAGCTATGCGGCCATACCGGCGCGCAGCCTTTGGTCGAGTCGCGGGGCAGGTAGGCAGGATTGATGCCTCCGCCGCCATCGAGCTGAAGGTAATTGTTATCCACTTCTTCATCGAAACCTACTTGCGTGCCGATCACCGAGGGGCACAGCCCGGCCCCGCCGACGATCCCGTAGGGGGTCGTCATCGCAGGCGGCGAGAGCTTGCGGTTGTAAGTCACGTCGTACCAGAAGCCGGTGGTCACCGGAGAGCCGCCCGTGATCAGCGCGGCGAGGCCGGGAAACGAGTCGGAAAGCGACGGGATGTACGCGTTGTCGTAACGGATGCCGTGTTGGGCCAGCGCGGCCAGGGTCGAGCTCGGATTGGCGGCAATGTAGTTCGAGACGTCGATTGAGTGCAATCCGTCTACGCTGATGAGCAGGACATGCTTGATCTGGTGGGGCTCTGCCGTGGCAACTGCAGCAGCGGCGGCGATCGCGCAAAGGACGAGGAAGCGGTTGAGCAAATTCATCGAAGTGACCTCAACTGGGGGTGGGTGGAGGGGAAGAATTCCGGCCCGGGGAGAGCTGGCGCCGAAGGCCGCGAAAGCAAAATGTGCCCGGATTTCATGCGGGACTTGCTGCAACCGGCTTACCCAGCATGTGCGGCAATTGTTAACCCCAATTTGCATTCTCGTTAACGGGCGATGAAAAGTATGCCGGGTTTGATAGCTTGGTGACACGGCAGAGCGAATGTTCGGCGCAAACACCGGCCGCCATCCCGCCCCCCAAACGCCCGGACCAAAGGAAGAAATGACCGATACAGTAGCGAATCCCGAAGACCTGGAATCCCTGGCCGCCGAAGTTGTAGCCAAGGCCATGAAAGCCGGCGCCAGCGATGCCGAAGCGGTAGCCCGCGAAGGCGACGAGTTCAGCGTCAACGTGCGGCTGGGCCAGGTGGAGACGCTCACCGAGTCCGGCTCCCGGGGCCTGGGGCTGCGGGTGTTTCTGGGAACGAAGTCAGCCTCCGCCAGCACCAGCGACCTGACCCCCGATGGAATCCGCCAACTGGTTGAAGGCGCGCTGGCGCTGGCGAAGGTTACTGAGGAAGACCCCTCCTCCGGGTTGCCGGAGACGCCGGAGTTCGGTTCCGCAAGCGGCGACTTCCATCTTTACTACGACGACGTGTACTCACTTCCTAATCCCGAGCGCATTGAGTGGGCGCGCCGGGCTGAGGCGGCGGCGCTCGGGGCCGATCCGCGCATCACCAACTCCGACGGCGGCAGCTTCAGCGTGGGCACCGGGCACAAGGTAATGGCCAACTCGCGCGGCTTTCAGGGCAGTTACCGTTCGAGCTCGACCGGGGTCTCGGCGGCCCCCCTGGCCATGGATGCCGATGGCAAGATGCAGCGCGACGGCTGGTGGAGTAGTGCGCGGCGGCTGGCAGACCTTGACTCGCCGGAGTCCATCGGCAAGGAAGCGGCGCGCCGCACCCTGCGCCGCCTGGGTGCCCGCAAGGTGCCTACGCAGCGGGTTCCCATCGTCTTTGCGCCGGAGGTGGCGCGAGGGCTTATCGGCTCGGTCTTTGAGGCTGCTTCGGGCGATTCCATCTGGCGCGGCGCATCGTTTCTGGCCGGAAAGCTCGGCCAGCCCATCGCCGCATCCAGCCTGACCATCGTGGACGACAACCTCATGCTGCTGCCCACCGGCGCAGGCGGCTTTGGCACCTCCCCCTTTGACGGCGAGGGGCTGCCTTCGCGGCGCACGGTGGTGGTGGAGGGTGGTGTTCTGCGCAACTACCTGCTGAACACCTACACCGCGCGGAAGCTGGGGATGAAGTCCACGCACAACGCCTCGCGCGGCCTGGCCGGCACACCGGGCATTGGCTGCGGCAACCTCTACCTGGAGCCAGGCGCGCTCACCCCGGAACAGATCATCGCCGACATACCCGCCGGTCTCTACGTCACCAGCCTGATGGGCTTTGGCGTGAACGTGGTCACCGGCGACTACTCTCGCGGCGCCGCCGGGCTGTGGATTGAGAACGGCCAACTCACTTACGCTGTGGAAGAGATCACCATTGCCGGCAACCTGGCCGAGATGCTCATGAACGTAACCGCCATCGGCAACGACCTGGAGTTCCGCGGCTCGGTTGCTTCGCCCACCTTGCGCATTGACGGCATGACCATCGCGGGAGCCTGAGAGGGGAGCCAGTGCCGAGCGAACTTCAATCGCTGCCCTTTGACCCGGCTGAAGCCTCAGCCGCGCTGGCCCAACTGCCGCAGTCTGCAGCGGTCTTCGCCCTTTACGGCGCCGATGCCCACTCTGAACCCTATGTCGGCCGCACCCCCAACCTGCGGGGCCGGCTGGCCCGCCTGCTGCAGCCCTCGGCCAAGCATCCGCGCCGACTTCAGTTGGCAGGCCGGGTGCGGCGCATTGAGTGGCGGCTGACCGGTTCCGAATTCGAGTCACTGCTCGCTCAGTTTTCTCTCTTGGTCGAGGTTTTCGGCGAGAAGGCGTTGGAGCGCATGCACCTGCGCGCTCCGGCATTCGTCCGTTTTCTGGGCAGCAATCCGTACCCCCGCATCACCGTGACGCACCGCCCCAGCCAGCGCGAAGCCGAATGGGCATACGGGCCGTTCGCCTCGCGAACCGCCGCCGAGCGCTTTGCCGACGAGGCGTTGAAGCTGTTTTTGCTGCGCCGCTGCACCGACGACCTCGACCCCAATCCCAGTCATCCCGGCTGCGTCTACTCCGAGATGAAGATGTGCCTGGCCCCGTGCTACAAGGGCTGCACCGACGAGCGCTATGGCGAAGAGGCCACGGCGGTTGAGAGCTTTATGGCCACGCGCGGCGAGAGCCGGCTGGTGCAGTTGCGTACTGAGCGCGAGCAAGCCTCGGCCAGCCTTGAATTCGAATCCGCCGCGGCACTGCACGCGCAGGTGTTGCGAGTAGAGGCTGTCCGCGCCCTCGCTCCGGAGTTGGTGCGCCCTCTCGATCAATTGCGCGCCGTGATTCTGCAAGCCTCGACCAACCCCGACGAAGTCGCCGTTTTTCTTTTCGAGAACAACCGCTTGCGCGGCCCAGCTGCGTTTTCGACCCTGGGCATGAGAATCCAGAACGAGCAGTCGGGCTCGACCTCGCTTTTCGCTCAGCCCATGGCCATTGAGCCGATACCGGAAGAGGCAGGGACTCGGGACCAGGGACCGGGGAATAGCGAAGTCATCGCGGGTTCAAATGAATCCACGGCCGATGCGGCTGCGCCCGCGCGGCTTGCGAAGGGCGTTCTTGAAGCCCGCCTGGATGCCGCGTTGGCGACGCTTGCCGACCCCAGCCACGCCCCGTCGCCAACCATCCGCCAGGGTCATCTTGCCTTGCTCAAGCGCTGGTACTATCGCCCCGAAGCGCGCCGTCCCGGAGAGGTATTCTTTCCCGATCCCGAAGGCCGCTGGCCGGTGAAGGCGATTCTGCGGGGAGCAGGGCGTGTATACGCCGGCAAGTTGAAAGCGCCGATCGAAGGCACATAGGATTTTGCGCCTGCATCCCGGCTCCGGGTCAATGCAAATTCGACGACGGGCCGTCGTCCAATCCGAACTCAGGCATAGGAAGTTACCGGAATTCAATGATCCGGATGATAAAAAGGGTGTAGTAAATGCCTGAAATCGATGGTCGGAGACACTATGCTGGCAAGGCAAAAACTCCATGGCTTGCAGAGAATTATCGCTTTTGATAATTGGCCAATGCTGATTCTTGCGCGCGTGTTCGACCGCAAGACCGGATTAGTGGTGTATCGCACGCACGGAATGGATATCCTCGTCGATCACCGCGGCGACGATGAAAATGGAACGCGAGAGTGCATTGCCACCGATATGTACCGCAGGTACTTGCCTTCGCTTCTCTTGCCGGAGCCAGTCCGCGTCCTCGATCTCGGCGCAAATGGCGGCGGGTTCCCGCTCATGCTGGCGATTGCGGGTATTCGATTGGACCGCGTTGTATCCGTGGAGATGAATCCGCTCACTTGCCTGAGGCTACGGGTAAATCTGGCCAACAATCTCGGCCAATCCGCTGTCGCCATCAACGCAGCCGTCTGCGGCATGCCCGAGGATAGCGAGATTCTCCTCAAGCCTAGTCGTGGGGGTACATCCAATGGCATGTTTGCCGATCAAGCCGCTTCCTCTGCGCCTCATGATTCGGTTCGGACCACCACGCTCAATGCGCTCTGCGAAAAATACTTCGCGAATCAACGGATCGATATTTGCAAGATCGACATTGAAGGCGCTGAATACGATCTTTTTGCTTCGAGCCCTGACCAACTGTTGCGCAAGATAAGGTACCTCTTCATCGAGTTTCACGATGCGTCGCGAACCCCGGCGCTCCTCAAGCGCCTGGCCGATCTGGGCTTTGAAGACATTGCAGTTCAAAGCGGCAATAAGCCTGGGAGCTTTGGAGACGTGCACGCATTTCAAGGGCCGGGGGCTGCAAGCCTCTCCAACTGAAACTGGCGATTCAGAATCCGATGCCCGCTAACCCGAGTATCCGCTCCATGCTCGTCGAAGCACGACACCGCCTTTCCGTCGGACGGGCCCCTGAGATTGCAGCCTTAATCGTTGCCAAGCCCCGAAAAGCGCCCCTCCTGATCCATTGCCTTTGGGACTCGGACCCGGGAGTAGTGAATCGCGCTGCAGATGCCCTGGAAAGAGCTTCCCGCGGACAACCGTCAATTCTCGAACCCTGGAGGGCCTCCTTGCTGGGTCTGCTGACAGAAGCCCGCGAGAACAAGCTCCGTTAGAACCTTGCCCTGACCATTCCCCGGCTCAAGCTCTCCGTTTCAGAATGCCGCCGCGCGGCCGCCGCTCTTGAAACTTACCTTGAAGATCGAAGCTCGATTGTGAAGACCTGCGCCATGCACGGGCTGACCGATCTCGCCCTCCTCGACATCGCATTGCAGCCCCGGGTTCTGGACTTGCTGCGCATCCTCGCGCGTTCCGGAACCCCCGCCATGCGCGCTCGCGGCCGCATGTTGTTGCGCCGCCTTGAGCCACCGGCTGAGCGACCCTCCCTGCGCCGCAAACCCAGGCCGATTCAGCTGCACGGCTGATACACTTACCGGGCAGGGAGAAGCCTCAAAATGATAGAGATACTGCCGTCGATTCTGTCCTCGGATTTTGCCCATCTGGCAGACCAGGTGGCCGCCGCTGAGCGAGGCGGCGGGACAATCATCCACGTAGACGTCATGGACGGCCATTTTGTGCCCAACATTACCCTCGGACCTCCGGTCGTCAAGAGCCTGCGCAAAGCCACCAAGCTGCCGCTCGACTGCCACCTGATGATCGAGAATCCCGACGAGTACATCCCCGCATTCGCCGATGCCGGGGCCGACTGGGCCAGCGTGCACTACGAAGCCTGCCGCCACCTGCATCGATCGCTCGAGTTGATTGCCCAGCACGGAATGAAGCCGGGGGTAGTGCTTAATCCGGCCACGCGCGTTGATCTCATCATCGACATCCTGCCCATGGTTCACCACGTGTTGATCATGAGCGTCAATCCCGGTTTTGGCGGACAGTCGTTCATTGAGTTTTCTCTCGAAAAAATCCGGCGTCTGGTCGAATTGCGCCGCCATCTGGGCCTGGCATTTAGAATTGAAGTGGACGGCGGCGTGGCTCACGATACCGTGGCCCGCGTAGTCCAAGCGGGTGCGGAGCTGCTGGTGGCCGGCAATGCCGTTTTCGGCGCGGGCCAACCGGAGCGGGACGCACGCGCCATGCTGGATGCTGCTCGAAAAGCCGCAGGCCAGTAACCGGGTAAAATAGGAAAAGTACTATTGAATGGTGGTTGGCCCAGTGGGCCGCTACCGCAATGAGGTCGTATGAACCGGTTGTTGATGAAGTTTGCCGCGGTCGCGCTGGCGGTTCTGGTGCTTGCCGGGGTCTCGGCCGAGGCCAGGACAAAGAAGCCCAAGCACAAGAAACACGAGGACTTGAGCGCCAATCCGTTGGCAAATGTCGCCTCCAAACAGCCTGACAGGGAACTCTTTGACAAGGCCATGGCGGCCATGAAGAGGAACCGTTTTGACGTGGCCCGGCTCGATCTGCAGACCATGCTCAACACCTATCCCGACTCGGAATACCGCATGCGCGCCAAGCTTGCGGTCGGCGATACATGGTTCAAAGAGGGCGGTGCCGCTGCTTTGACCCAGGCTGAAGCCGAATACAAGGACTTCATCACCTTCTTCCCCCAGGCTCCTGAAGCGGCTGAGGCGCAGATGAAGGTGGGCGACATCTACTACGAGCAGATGGAGAAGCCCGACCGCGATTACACCAATGCGCAAAACGCCGAGCGAGAATACCGGGCGATGATCAACATGTTCCCCGACTCGTCCCTGGTGCCGCGCGCCAAGCAGAAGCTGCGCGACGTGCAGGAAGTTTTGGCCGAACGCGAAGCGCAGATCGGCCTCTATTACGGGAGCCGCGAAAACTTCAACGCCGCCGTTGCCCGGCTGCAGACTGTCTCCGATACCTATCCGCTTTACTCCAAGAGCGACCAGGTCCTTCTGGGCATTGGCGATGCCTATGCCGGCGAGGCCCACACCATCCAGATTGCGCCAGGTCTCCCGCCCGCTATCAAGGAGCGGATGCGTGCCATTTACCAGAACAAGGCCGCAGCTGCTTACGCTAGGGTGATCACCCGCTACCCAATGGCGCCGCATGTTGAGGACGCGCGTGACCGGCTGGTGGCCATGAATCGCCCCATTCCCGAAGCCACCCCTGAACAGGCGGCCGAAAATGACGCTGAAGAGCGCAGCAGGCAGCCCCTGCGCTTTACCGACAAAACCTTCGACCTTATCCGGCACGGGCCCGCCGTGGTTGAGGCGGTGCACGTAGGCGAACCCAGCCTCGACGACCCCAAGCGGACTCTGGCTCCCACCCTTACCAAGGAAAACATCGCGCTGTTTGAGGCCGCGGCCCGCGCCGGCAGGCCTGCTTCGCCCAGCGGAGCGGTTACGCCTACCGGCCCCAATGAGCCGCCGCGCAGCGATCAGCCTTCCGAGGCGCCATTACAGGGTGGGGCGCCCGCAGGCGGAACGGGCGTAGGCGTTTCCATCGTGAGCGCGCCCAATGGCGCTGGCCCTGCCGCTGATCCCAATGCGGTCATCCCGTCGGTTGGTCCTTCCAAGACCGAAGTCCCCGCGGCTGAACAGCCCGCATCGGCCCCCGAGCAGGTCAATGAAATCAAGCCCGGCGCCGCATCCGCTCAGCCCGTTGCCGCCGGGAAAAAGAAAAAGGCTCCCAAGGCCGATCTGAGCGACGAGTCCTCCAGCAGGAAGAAAAAGAAGAAGGGTCTCGGAAAAATAAACCCGTTCTAAGTTAAGCAATACAGTTTGCCCCAAGGCCGCACCCTCACCCGGTGCGGCCTTTTCGTTGGCAACGCCCTGCCCGGCGGTTTCTGACCGTCGAATCTGCCTGCCTGCCGGTTTCTGCTAAAGTTAGGGGTGGTCCCCTCGCCTAAAACCCTCTGTACAGTGGGGTTTTCCGCAGATTGCCGGGGCTCATCCGGGAAAAATATGCCTCACGACCTGCCAAAAGCTTACGACCCCACCGCCATTGAAGATCACTGGGCCGAATATTGGGTGCGCGAGAACCTCTTCGCTCAGTCTGCCCCTGACGCCTCCGCCTCAAGCCAGTCCTTCACCATCCTGCTACCCCCGCCCAACGTCACCGGCAACCTGCACATGGGGCACATGTTCGAGCACGCTGAGAGCGACATCCTCATCCGCTGGCGGCGCATGGGCGGCGACCGCGTTTTGTGGATTCCGGGAACCGACCACGCCGGCATCGCCACCCAGATGCTGGTCGAGCGGCAAATTGTCATCGAAGGCAAAACCCGCCAGCAGATGGGCCGTGAAGCCTTTGTCGAGCGCGTGTGGGAGTGGCGCCGCCACTACGGCGGAGCCATCC
>Ga0073936_10007650_pt1 | contig 13944 bp, 10 predicted proteins | sample AliMusrvi5mmetaG_FD_87041 | JGI IMG/M metagenome (GOLD analysis project Ga0073936, IMG submission 87041) | Freshwater lake bacterial and archeal communities from Alinen Mustajarvi, Finland, to study Microbial Dark Matter (Phase II) - Alinen... | ecosystem: Environmental > Aquatic > Freshwater >... | reverse complement strand
GACACCCAACGCCCGTCTCCGGCCCTGCCGCTGGATCCCCGGCCGCTTCGTCCAGCAGTCATGGAAGCGCCTGCACTGGCCCCCGTTCAACTGGTTTTCCGGTTCGGCCGACCTGTACCATTTTCCGAATTTCACGATCCCGCCGCTGACGACCGGACGCCGCGTGGTGACGATCCACGACATGAGCTTCGTCCGCCACCCCGAGTTCGCCGAAGCCCGCAACCTGAGTTATCTCTCTTCCGTCATCCACGACACCGTGCGGCGGGCTGACGCGATCCTCACCGATTCCAACTTCAGCGCGGACGAGATTCGCGAACTCATGCCGGTCGCCGCCGACCGCGTGTTCGCCGTCCCGCTCGGCGTGGACCCGCACTGTACCCGCCCGACCGACCCGGCCATAGATGCCACCCGCCGCCGGCTCGGACTTGACCGGCCCTACCTGCTCACCGTCGGCACCGTCGAACCCCGGAAGAACCTGCCGCTGCTCTTCGAGGCCTTCGAACGGCTGCGCGGGTTTGACGGCGATCTGGTGCTCGCAGGCATGAAGGGCTGGAAGTATGAGCCGATCCTGGAACGCCTGCGCGCCTCTCCTGCCGCGGCTCGCATCCGTTACCTGGAATATGTGGCCGAGGACGACCTGCCGGCCCTGTATGCCGGCGCCACCGCGTTCGTCCTGACCTCCTTCTACGAAGGGTTCGGCTTGCCGCCGCTGGAGGCCATGGCGTGCGGCACGCCCGTGGTGACCTCCACCGGCGGCTCGCTCCCCGAAATCGTGGGACCTGCCGCCGTGACCGTGCCCGGCTTCGACCCCGAGGCCTGGGCCGCCGCCCTTGAGGCCCTGCTGGCCGACAGCGACCGCCGCGCCGCCCTGTCGGCGGCCGGGCTGCGCCATGCCGCCACGTTCCAATGGAGGGAAACCGCCCGCCGCACCTTCAACGTCTATCGCCGGGTGCTGGCATGAGGGTCGCCATCGATACCCGCTGGATCTATCCCGAGATCTCCGGCATCGGCGCCCACACGCGCCAGCTCGTGCGCCACCTTGCCCGGGTCGATGCCGGGACCGAGTACGTCCTCCTCTTCCGCGACCCCGCACTCCGGGATCGCACCGTTGCCGACTGCGGCCTGGCCGACCATCCCAACGTCACCACGGAGTTGGTGCCCTGGGGCGTGTTCTCCCCGGCCAGCCAGGTCTTCCTGCCCGGTTGGCTGCGCCGCCACCGCATCGATGTCTTCCACTCCACCAACTACATGATCCCGCTCCTGGCCTTCCCGCGCGGCCGCGCCGGCCGGATCAAGGCCGTGGCCACCATCCATGACCTCATACCGCTCATCGCGCCCAACGCGACGCCGCGCGCCCTGAAACGCCGCCTGTTCCCTCTTTACCGCCGGCTCATGACCGAGGTCGGGGCGAGGGCCGACCGCATCATCGCCGTCAGCGACGCCTCGCGGGCCGACACGCTGAAACACCTGCACATCGCCGATCCTTCCCGCGTTCGAACCATTTACAACGGCGTAGATGCCGCCTTCTCCCCTTTGCCCGATGGAGTACGGTTACCTTCGACCAACGATGTGGGGCGGTTGTCCTCAACCGCCTCCCGCGCCCGCCAGGTGCTCTACGTCGGCCGTAGCGACCCGTACAAGAACCTGGCCGGCCTGATTACCGCCTTCGCCCGGGCGCGACGCCTCGCGCCCTTCCCGCTGCGCCTGCGCGTCGTGGGCGCACCCGACCCGCGCTATCCCGAGCCCGCGGCGCTCGTGCGCGAACTGGCGCTCACCGACGCCGTGGATTGGACCGGCTACGTCGATGACGCCACCCTGGTCGACGCCTACCGCGGCGCCGACGTGCTGGTGTTGCCGTCACGCTTCGAAGGATTCGGCTTCCCTGTCGTCGAAGCCATGGCGTGCGGCACGCCGGTCGTGTGCAGCGACATCCCGGTGCTGCGCGAAATCGCCGGACCGGCCGCAGAATTTGCAGCGCCCGACGATGCCGCCGGACTCGCGGGCGCCATCGTGCGCGTGCTCACCGATCTGCCGCGCCGCGCCGCCATGATTGCCCAAGGCACCGAACGCGCGGCCCGGTTCACGTGGGACCGCGCGGCCCGCGATACGCTGGCCCTCTACCGCGAGGTGGCCACCCTTTGACGGAGTCCCTATGCCCGTAACCTATCCCGAATCCTGGAAGAGCTTGAACGTCGTCCTCTGCCACGACTGGCTCACCGGCATGCGCGGCGGCGAACGCGTGCTGGAACTGCTGTGCCGCGGGTTCCCGTCCGCGCCGCTGTACACGCTCCTGCACAAGCAGTCCGCCGTGTCCGAGACGATCAATCGTCAACACATCGTCACGTCGCCGCTTCAGCGGATCCCCGGGATCTACGAGCGGTATCGTTACTTTCTGCCGACCTTCCCCGCGGCGATCGCGTCGCTCCATCCGCCGCCCGCCGACCTGCTGCTCAGCACGAGCCACTGCGTGGCGAAAAGCATCCGCCCGGCCGGGCAGACCACGCACCTCTGCTACTGCTTCACGCCGATGCGCTACGCGTGGCTGTTCCAGGACGAGTACCTGGGCGGCCAGCCGATGAAACGCCTCCTGGCGCGGCCGCTGCTGGCGTGGCTGCGGAACTGGGATCGGCGCACGGCCCAGCGCGTTACTTCGTTCGTCGCCATCAGCCGCCATGTGCGCGAGCGCATCCGCCTGTTCTACGGACGCGAGGCCGACGTTGTCTATCCGCCCGTGGATCTCGATCGCTGGACGCCCGCACCGACCGCCGCGCCGGGCGAGTTCGATCTCATTGCATCGGCGTTGGTGCCGTACAAGAAGATTGAACTGGCGCTGGCCGCCTATGCCCGACTCGATCGCCGTCTGAAAATCGTAGGCATCGGCACCGAGCTCCCGCGCCTGAAGACCCTGGCGACATCCAACGTCGAGTTCCTTGGGTGGCAGTCCGACGAGGCCCTGCTCGACCTCTACCGGCGCTGCCGCCTCCTCGTGTTCCCGGGCGAAGAAGACTTCGGCATTGTGCCGCTAGAGGTACAGGCGTGCGGCCGCCCGGTCGTCGCCTATGGCCGCGGCGGCGTGTTGGAAACGGTGCGGGACGGGGTCAGCGGCGTGTTCTTCGGCGAACAGACGCCCGAAGCCTTGCGCGACGCGATTGACCGGGCCGGCTCGATTGCCTGGGACCGCCAGGCCATCCGCGCCCACGTCGAACCCTTCGGCACGCAGCACTTCCTCGACGGCCTCGACCGCAGCATCCAGAAGTTGGTGCGGAAGTAGGCTCAGGGAGCACCTTGCAGAACTATCGGAATGGCCGCAAAGGAACACAAAGAACACAAAGGATATGCCCTTTCTTTGCGTTCTTTGCGTTCTTTCGCGGCCATTCTGCAAAAGCCTCAACGATCGCAATATTCTGGAGGGCTGCCTGTCCACCGGTGGCGGAAGACTCTGGCGAGCCGGCCATCTTGGAGGGCGAGCGTCCCCGCGAGCCGCGCGGGTGTCAAGGACCATGCACATCGCAGCATCGCGGTACACGGCTAACTACGGACCGTGCCCTCGGCCTGCCAGTCCAATCGATTGTCCTTCGCATACGTCAGAAAACGCCGCACCCAGTCCAGGTAAGTGTGTTCGGTATGAATCGAGTAATGCCGAACACGGAGGACCTCCTGCAGGCGCGCACAGGCCGACTCGGCATCCGTGAAAGGCGGCGCGACTGCCGCAGTTGTCGGAGCGGTCTCCTTGCGGTAGACATTCAAATACAGTTCGACGGCTCGACGGGCCTGATCGATCTGCCAGTCCTGGTTCGTCCCGCCTCGCTCCAGTTGCTCGCAGAAGTCGCGAAGTCGATCCTTCTCGGAAGTGATAACGGCCGGCGCCTCGGTCTGTAAATAGTGCCGGACCCAGGTCACATAGTACGCCTGATTGCGGTCCGGCACGAGGCGCCGGTCACGAATGAAGGCGGCAAACTCCGTCAGATCAAGCAGTTACATGTTTCTCCTCCCTAATTGTCCAACTACACCGCCAGCGGTATAGCATTGATATAGCCCCAATTAGCAGCTTATACCAACCCAAAGAGAACCCATTTTCGGTGCATCGCATCCCTGCTATGCCGCGCGCGGTACAACATGGGAGCTCCGCCCTTTCACCGCTCAACGGGCCGCGAGCACTGGTGTCGCAATCGATCACATCGATTACTCGACGGGCCCGACGCCATCACGGTGGCGCGTGGTTGCGATTGCAGAACGTGTTGCAAATCAACGCCGCAAAACGTGGTCCTGATCGCCGCGAAAAGGTCGGATTGACGGAGCCGTTCCTGAAGCGTCGTTTTCGTGTTGAGATTAGTGCGGTGAATCTTCGGTAGGTACCCCGGACAACCGCAGAAGTTGAGGCGGAATATCGGGGTTTGAGACAGGCGTTTGAATTGGCACAAACTGATGCCGACCGGAACCGGATTGATAGCCAGATTGCCGAACTTGGGGGCGGTTGTTGCGTCATTCGGCTGAACGTGCTGACATCTGACGAGTTCAACAGGCAAGAAGCGATCATCATCAACACATGGTCAAAACTCAAAAAGATCATGAGGAAGATGGAATAGACTGCCAGCCGGTTACCCTGCCATAGTTGGCTTCAAGTAGTAGTATTACTCATGTGTCCATGACTGGTTCTCCTACAGGGGACTTGCACCCCATTTATACCGCGCCCATGATGGGCGCACACCAGTCCTCCGAGCGCGACGGCGCTCCCGCGCCGCGGCTCAAGGGCGACGTTGGCCTCACAGCACAGCCTGCTTGCCATACACATTCATTGGGCGCATGATGTGTATTGAAGGAGTTGTCGGACATGACGCGAACCAATGTAGTGCTAGACGAGGTCCTCGTGGAGGAATGCCGAAAGGTGACTGGGATTCCGACACAACGATCCTTGATTGATTACGCCCTTCGGGAACTGCTGAGACACGGACGACAGAAGAAGGTTCTCGAACTGAAAGGCCGGATCTCGTGGGAGGGCGATCTTCGCACGTGGCGCCGGGGGCGCGGTATCCAGTGACGATCGTTGACACAACCGTGTGGATCGACTTCTTCCGAGGGACTGACACTCCTGAAGTGCGTGAGTTGCAGAGGCTGATCGACGCATCCGAGGACGTGTGCATATGCGGCGTCATTCTGACCGAGGTGCTGCAGGGCATTCGTGAGGACGAAGACCACGCTGCCGCATCTGCTGCCTTTAATGCGTTCTTGTTCCTGCCAATGACCCAACGCACCTTCATGCGGGCGGCGGACCTCTATAGGACACTGCGGCGCAAAGGGGTCACAGTCCGGAATGCCGTGGACTGCATGATTGCCTCCGTGGCGATTGAGCACGCCATTCCATTGCTACACAATGACCGTGACTTCGACGCAATCGCAACCCTGGGCAGTCTCAAAGTCGTGGAGACCAGAGAGCGGCCAACCAGAAAATCCACGGTACGACTCCGCCGCCCGTGATCTTCGCCGTTCGTCACACGCATACGATGAATGACCGGACAAAGAGACGCAGTCGTTGGGACTGGACTACCAAGTCAGGCAAGTATTGAAGGCAATCGGCGAAACTGACTCACTGAACAAGGACCATACCAATTACACAATGCAAGTATGGCCCCGTAACAGTTTAGCCCATTTCTGGCTGGCGGGATCGTTTTGGGCCGGCGATCAGGCGCGTTTGACGGGCACATGGGTTCGGGCGGCGACAGCCTCCACCCAGCGGCCGATTTCGGCCTCATCCGGAAAGCCGGTGACGGGCAGACGCCGCACCTTGCCCAAACGGGTTAGCTTGGACTCGCCCAACGGATGGTACGGCATCAAGTTGATTTCCCTCACATGCGGCAAACGGGTGGCCAGATCCGCGATGGCCCGGAAATGATCGTCCCGATCGTTGTAACCCGGGATGATGGGACAGCGCAGCACCAACGCGGCGCCGCGCTCGTCCAGCCGCCGCAAGTTGTCGAGAATCGTATCGGGCGGCACACCCGTAAATTCGCGATGCCGCACCGGGTCCGACTCCTTATAGTCGTACAGAAACAAATCCACCGAGCCCAGCAGTTGCGCGTATTGGGACCAGGGAGCGAACCCCGAGGTCTCCAGGCACACGTGCAGGCCCGCGTCCCTGGCCGCTTGGACCAACGCCAGCGTAAACTCGAACTGCGCCATCGGCTCGCCGCCGGAAACCGTCATCCCGCCGCCCGACGTTTCGTAGAATGCCGCATCCTTGAGAACCTCGGTCAGCACCTCCGCCACGGTCATGTCCTTGCCGATGGCTTCCAGCGCGCGGGCATAGCACTGGGCCGCGCAGGTCCCGCACCCCACACACCGCGCGCGTTCGAAGCGGTGCTGCCCATCTTCGCTCACATGACATCCCAGCGGACAGGCCGCATAACAGTACCCGCACCCGATGCACTTTTCGGGAATGAACGAGATCTCAACGGCGTACGCCTGCGACTCGGGGTTGTGGCACCAGACGCATTGCAAGGGACAGCCCTTGAGGAAGACGGCCGTGCGAATGCCCGGCCCGTCATGGATCGCGAACTTCTGAATGTCGAATACGCAGCCGCACCGGTCGCCCGAAGACCGATCGCCCGACAATGCTTGCACCGATGGCACGGCTGTTCCCATAAAGGCTCGCCTCGAGTCGCGCTTGTTGCGCCATATCCAGCCCCCTATACTGCCGCATCATGAGCGCTGTTGGAAGACCCTTGTTCGAAATCCGCGAGGCCTCGATCCGCCTGGACGACCGGCTGGTGTTCCGGCGAACGCGGTGGACGGTACGGCGCGGTGAGCACTGGGTCATCGTCGGCCCGAACGGGTCGGGGAAAACCGTGCTTTGCCGGGCGCTCTGCGGTGATTTTCCGATTGTGGAAGGCTCAATCGAGTACCGCTTCCGGCCCCTCCCCGGCCGCGAGCCCGAGCAATGCATCGAACGACTCTCTTTCGAGCGACTCGCCGACTGCGATTCCCTGGAAGGCGCCCCCGCCCGGTGGTTCAGCCTTGAGCAGGAACACAGCCCTCTGGTCCTAACGATGCTCGCGCGGGATCGCGTTGAAGGCATTAATCCCTACGAGATTGTCGAGCGCTCGCCTGCCGATACCGCCCGCTGGGAGCGCCGCGCCCGTCAGGTAATCCGGCTGATCGGCATCGAGCCGCTTTTGCATCAGCCGCTGGTCTCGCTGTCAAACGGCGAGCGGCGCAAGGTGGCGATCGCGCGCGCCTTGATGCGGGCGCCACGGGTGCTGATCCTCTCGCGAAGGCGAGAGCTGGGCGGTTGTCGGGCCGAACGGCGCCGGAAAGTCCACCCTGCTGAGCTTCATTCTGGGCGAGAACCCTCAGGTGTACGCCAACGACGTCCGGGTCTTCGGCCGGCGGCGCGGCACGGGGGAGAGCGTGTGGGAGATCAAGCGCCAGATCGGATGGGTCTCGCCGGAATTCCACCTCGGATTCGACGTGACACTCAGCGGCGTGGAGGCCGTCCTGACCGGCTGTTTCGATGCGTCTGTCCTTCGCGAAACACCGACGGCGAAACAGCGGGCCCACGCCCGCCACTGGCTGCGCCGGCTGTGCATCGGCCATCTCGCCGAACAACCGTTCGGGTTCATGTCGACCGGCGAACAGCGACTGGTCCTGCTGGCCCGGGCGCTCGTCAAGCAACCGCGCCTGCTCGTGCTGGACGAACCCTGCCAGGGCTTGGACCGCCGGCACCGGAGATTGTTCGTCGACGCGGTGGACCGATTGATCCGCCACGGAACAACGGCGCTCTATGTGACACACCAGCACGACGAAATCCCGCCCTCGATTCGCCGGGTGCTGCGACTGGCGAACGGACAGGCGAAAGCCGAAGCGCTTCAACCGCCCGGCAAATGCGCCGCGCAGGGGCGCGGCCGGCCCCGACTACCGCGCCGCCTGGTCGGTACGGACGATGATCATGTCCTGCCATTCCTTGGTGAGCGTGGCAAAGCGGGCGGACCAACCTGAAATACGCACAGAGAGATTCGGATATTTCTCCGGGTGCTCCTGGGCGTCACGCAACAGGGCGCTGTCGACAACGTCGATCTGCATGAAGATGCCGCCCAGGTGCACGAAGGTGCGCATCAGTCCTGACAAGGCCTGGATGCCGGTTTCGCCCGTAACGCTGGCCGGCAAGATCTTCAAATCGAGCGCCGTGCCGCACGGGAGCCGACTGAAATCAACCGCACAATGCGACCGGATGACGGCCGTGGGGCCGCGCTTGTCAGTCCCCGGCGACGGGGAGAAATTCGGGGCCAGGATCGCACCCTTCTTCTGGCCCGAGGCCGCCGCCGCCCGGTGCGGCAGAAAGGCCGATCCCTCGCGACCAAAGGTGCTGATGCCTGCCGGACGTAACACCCCGTGCTGCTCGTGCACGGCACCAACAAGCCCCGTGAAGTCATTGAAGACCCGCTGCAACAACGCGTCGGCGTCGCCGCTGTCGTTGCCGTAGAAATCAAACGTGGACCGGATCCGCTGCCGCAAAGGCTCCTGGTCCTGCCAATCGGAACTCAGGATGTCCACGAAACGGGACAACGACAGGCTCTTCTCTTCGTAGACCAATCGCCGGATGACGAGAAGGCTGTTAGCCACGTCAGGCAGGCCGCCGGCGTGCGGCGACCGCACCGTGTAACGAGGCCCACCGTCGAGGTAACTGCGCCCGCGTTCGATGCAACCCTCCACGAGCAGGGAAAACAGGGGACAGGGTTGCTGGCTGAAGGGAACGCCGTCCAACAGCCGGTTGACCTCGCCAGACAGGCGGGCGCAAAAGTCGGCATAGAGCGACTCGAAATCAGGGAACCGATCCAACTGCCCGGCCGACCGCGGATGGGCGATCCAGTCGCTGCACTCGGCCTTCTCCCGGCGCGGCGTGGCTTCGGTCGCGGTCAGGCCCAGCGTCTCTTGAAGCAGCAGCAAGGTGTCGAAAGGCTGGTAGCCGAACGCCGTCTTGCCGGGAATCAGGATTTCCCAGCAGCCGTCGTTGGCATAGTTGCGCGCCTCCTCAAGCGGATAGCCGAAGCCGATGAGGTTGGGGATGATGCGGTCATCGTTGTAGACGGCGATGATCCCGCCGCCGAGCCGCTGGATGGTCGCGACTCGCTGCAGGAGCCGCTCCGGCGTGGTGGACGACAGGCGCACGGCAATGGGGAAATCGCTGATGTGAAGTTCTTCGACGACATCGAGGACCAGGTCCGTCACCTCGTTCAGAACCGGCACGCCGGTTTCGTCCACGCCGCCCAGGACGATGTTCTGGTAGAACTGGGCGTCGCCGCTGCCCCGACCCTCAACGGTGATCCATTCGCACCCCTTGATCCAGAAGTGGGCCACCAGTTCGCGGGCCTCGTCGATCGAGAGGCGGCCAGCCGCCAGGTCGCGACGCAGGAACGGACCAAGCATCTTGTCGATCCGGCCGATGCCGCTCCAATTGCCGCACAGGCGCTGGAAATCCCAGAGCATCCACAATGCCTGAACGGCCTCGCGGAACGTCTCCGGCGGATACTCAGGTACGCGGCGGAGAGACGCAAGGACCTCGGCGTACGCCGGCCTCTCTTCGCCCCCGGTTTCAGTCGTGAGGAGTTCCAAGGCGGCCACATGGCGTGCATGCCAGGCCGCAGCGGCGTCCAGGCAGACCCGCATGGCAAGAAGCAGGTCCGTGCCGACGGCGTCCAGGCCACCGCGCTCCAGACGCTCATCCAACTCCTGTCGGATGCCGCGATAGCCAACCTGCAAGGCCTTCTCAAACCCGATCGTGGAGTGGCTAAGCGAAGGAAATGGCGCGGCCGGCGTGCGGTGCTCCATCGCCTCTTTCAGCGTGGCGGCACCGGCCAATCGCTCACCGGGCAGGATCCGCAGCGGCGCCTGCGCCGCGATCAACCGGACCGCCTCGGCATAGTGCCGGTTTGGCGTCGGGGATGATGCAAGAAGCTCAGGCGCCGGGGCGAAGGCGGCCGGTTTGACGCTACGGCCGATTTCGCCCGACAGGTAACGGGCGGCCAGGTCGCGCGTGGCTTGGCTCAAGCGCTGCGCGCCTCGGAACGGAGTTGCCACGCCAAAACCGCCCGAACCCAGTGTCTTCCGGGCCGGTTCGATCAACACGTTCGTCGTAGCGTTCATGCGACTGCGATCCTCCACAAACATATACGCTAAGCCATGGATTGGCGCAGATCCATTGACAATCGTATTGTTATCATATACAGGACTATTACTTGGAAGAGCAGATGGAAACGATGAACCTGATTGAATCCGTGCCGTTGCGCGAGCTGGCCGTCGAAACGTGTGCGGTCGGCCGGCTCGACATGACGGCGGATGGCGTCGTGCACGGCAAGACATGTCCCTACACCATCCTGGCCCAGGCGACACAAGGCCGTTACGGCATCGCCTGCGGCGACGGGCGACGGGCGGAACTGGCCCGGGGCGAGGCCTTCCTGACCCGAGCGAACCTGCCGTTGCACATCGTGCACCATGGGGATCCGAGACGCGGATTCCGCATGCGGGCGCGGTGGATCCACGCGCATTTCACGCTATTCGGCGCGCTCGACGCCACGTCGCTCCTGGAACTCCCGCTGAGGGTGACGGCACGGCAGTGCGCGCCATTTGCCGAGATCATCGAGGCGCTCCTGGGCGAAGACAGCGCCCCGGACGCGTCGCTGGGGGCACTGGCGCGCCGCCAGGAGCTGGCCTTCCGCATCCTGCATCTCCTGTGCGAACTGGCGCCGCTACGCCCGGGCGCACCGGAACTGCTGCGACAAAAGGATCGGCTCGGGCCGCTCCTGGTCTTCATGCAGGAGCGCCTGGCGGAACCGCTCACCGTGGCGGATCTTGCACACCGGGCCAGCCTCTCCGTGCCGCGGTTCCACGTCTTCTTCCGGCAGATGATGGGCCGGTCGCCCATGGAGCACTTGAAGCACCTGCGCCTTTCAGAGGCCTGCCGACTGCTGGCGACCGGGGATGACCCCCTCCGCGCCGTGGCCGATCAGACGGGATTCTGCAACGAGTTTCACCTCAGCCGGGAATTCCGCACCATGTTCGGCAAGCCGCCCGGCGTCTGGCGACGCGGTCATGATCGGAACCTCGCCTAGCGCAGGAGTCTAGCTCCTGCCATCCAGAAGCCAGACAAGCATCTCGCCGGGCTGACGATTGGCCCAGACGGCGTAGGGAACGGCCTTGATCGCGACGAGGCGACGAGGTGTTGCAGCGGCGCCATAGAGCCTGCCCGCCCATCCCTTCGGATCGCGGCAAAGGGCCTTGCCCCTGACAACCACGACCCCGCCCAGCAGAGCCGGTTCGAATTTGGCCGTCAGCTTCGCTGAGCGCGGCAGGACCAGATCGTTTAGATTCCGGCCGCTGTCAACTTCCTCCAGGCAGTAGACGACCGGCCCACGCTGGAGCGCCACACGACCGGCATCCTGGCGGACCTGCGGATTAGCCTCGATCCGCTCCACCGGCATGGGCATCGTCAGCGCGATCCGGTCGCCCGCCGTCCAGCGCCGTACGAGGCGGACATAGCCCTTGTCAGTCCGCACGGGGAAAGACCGACCGTTGACTTTCAGGCGCGCGCCGCGGCACCACCCCGGGATGCGCAGTGCAACGGCAAACGTGGCCGGTGCAGCCGGCTCAACCGTCAGTGTTACGTTTCCATCCCACGGATACGTCGTCTTCTGCCGCAGCACGACGCGCTGGCCATCGACGTCCAACTCGCCCTGGCCCGTCACATAGAGATTCACCCGTGCCTCGCCCCTGCCCTGCGAATAGATGTACCCGCCAAGGGACGCCAGCAGCCGCGCGATATTCGGCGGGCAACACGCACACCCGAACCAGGCGCTGCGGCGATAGTGATAATCCGCGCCATGGATCGACCCGTGCGGATCCACGCCGGGGTGCGCCGCCAGAGGGTTGGCGTAGAAGAAATGATCGCCGCCCCATGAGATGCCGCTGATCACACTGTTGTAGAGCGCCAGCTCCATCACATCGGCGTAGCGGCCATCCGGATCCATGTGCAGCATGCGATGCGCCCAGAAGACCAGGGCGATGTTGGCGCAGGTTTCATCGTACGCGTTCTCGTTGGGCAGGTCGTAATCGAAGGTAAACCCCTCGTTTCGGCAGGTCGGGCCCAGGCCGCCGGTCACATGCATTCGCCTGGCGGTCACATTCGCCCACAGCCGCTTCAACGCCGTCACCAGGGAGCGGTCACCCGTCGCCGCGGCTACGTCTGCCATTCCACAATAGATGTACAACGCCCGCACGGCATGGCCCACGACTTCGGTCTGCTCGCGCAGCGGCCGGTGCGCCTGAAAGTAGGAGTAGTCCCGAGGGCGCGCCGGTTTGATGTCCTCGCCGCGCGCTTTAGCCTCCTTGTCAAAGTAGTGGGGCTGTCGGCCCCGCTCATCCACGAAGTAGGCGGCAAGATCCAGATAACGCCGGTTGCCCGTGGCGTGATGGAGTTTCATGAGCGCCAGTTCTACTTCCGGATGGCCGCAGTACCCACGCTTTTGGCCTTTCTTCGGTCCGAACACCCGCCCGATGTGGTCGGCATAGCGGCACATGACATCCAGAAATGTCCGCTTGCCTGTGGCCTGGTAATAAGCGACCGCCCCTTCCATGAGGTGACCGGCGCAATAGAGCTCATGGCAGTCCCGCAGGTTGGTCCAACGCTTGTCGGGCTCAACCCGCAGGTAGTGCGAGTTCAGGTAGCCGTCCTTGCCCTGGGCCGCCGCCATCTGTTCAACCACGGCATCAATCTTCGTTTCCAACGCCTTGTCCGGATGCGTCGCCAGACTGTAGGCCGCGGCCTCGATCCACTTGGCCACATCCGAATCCCAGAAGATGTGCGGCTGATTGGGCTGCCCCTTCTTCCACGTCCACGCGTCGATCCGGCCGGTCTCCTGGCACTGCCGGTATTCCATCGGCAGCGTGACGCTTCGGTTGGTCGCCACCCGCGGCGCCCAGAACGCATCCGCAAGCTGAACGCGGGTGAACGGAACTGCTTCCAATTTGCACAAGGTCGTCTGCTTCATTGCCTGTTACTCCTGAATCTCGCTCGCGCCCCGCTTCATGCAGGACAATTCCGACAATGCGACTTAGATTGCATGACCGAGCTAATTGTGACAAGATAACGAAACAAGACAATAACGGGACAATTCCGACCATGCCTTCTCTTCTGACCCTGAGCATCGTACCGCCCGTGCAGGCCTGTAATGCGGGCCTGTTCATCTCGCGAGGACAAGGCCAGCATCCTGCCCGCAGCATCAACTCGTACGAGTTGATCTTCGTCCGCACCGGGACACTGGGTATGTTCGAGGAACAACGCCGGTTCACGGTCAATGCCGGCCAGGCACTGCTGCTGCGGCAAGGTCGTGGGCATGGCGGCACCGCGCCCTACCCGCCCGACCTGAGTTTCTACTGGATCCACTTCCGCCTGCGGCCCGCGCCGCGCGCCGGACGCTCGGTCCATGGCCTTCGACTCCCGTCGCTGATCGCGGTCAGCCGCCCCGACCGACTGACCGAGCTCTACCGCCATTTCCTGGACGATCAGGAGACCGGACGCCTCACGCCGGTGACGGCCGACCTCATGATGACGCTCATGCTGAGCGAGGTCGCCGACGCGCGACCGTCGACGGCCGCGGCCGCCGATGCTGCCGCCACGCTCGCCAGCCGCGCCGACCGACAAATCCGGCTTCACTTCGGCGAATCCATTTCAGCGTCCACGGTTGCCGCAGCGCTCCGCTGCAATGCCGACTACCTCGGACGCATCTTTCAGAAAACGTACGGCCACACATTGACGGACGCCATTCACAGGCAACGCCACCAGAGAGCTCGCGCGCTGTTGCTTGACGGCACGTTGAGCATCAAGGAGATCGCCTTAGCCTGCGGATTCGACGATACCGGTTACTTCCGCCGGCTGTTCCGACGGCAGGAAGGTCT
>Ga0073936_10007648_pt1 | contig 13945 bp, 5 predicted proteins | sample AliMusrvi5mmetaG_FD_87041 | JGI IMG/M metagenome (GOLD analysis project Ga0073936, IMG submission 87041) | Freshwater lake bacterial and archeal communities from Alinen Mustajarvi, Finland, to study Microbial Dark Matter (Phase II) - Alinen... | ecosystem: Environmental > Aquatic > Freshwater >... | reverse complement strand
GGGCGGATATTGGTAGGCGGTTGTTCCTACAAATTTGCCGTTTACAAATACTGAATCACTGTCCACCATGCGGCCAAGTTCCAGGAGAGCCTCCTTGCCTTCACAGTTTTCAGGTAGATCAATCTCCTTGCGGAACCAGACGACTCCATTTTCAATGGCCATTCCGGCCTCCTTCAGGGTAGAAGGAATTTGCACTTTCGACCAGGAAGAGTCGTCGGTTGAGGGAGTGCTCCATGGAATTTCAGTTCTTCCCAAGTCATTCTTTCTGAGTTCACTGAACCAGTTCGTCATTGCTGACTGTTCAGAAGAGATCAGTTTTCGAAGGTAATTGGTGTCGGAAAGCTGGCGGGCTATTTGGTATTGTTCGGGAAAGGCTTTCAATGATTCGGCGCTGATCCAGCTTTCGGCACTGGAGCCACCGGCAGCGCACAAAATAATCCCAACAGGGACTTTGTACCTGGCATAAATTTCACGTGCAAAGAAGTATCCCACAGCCGAAAATGAAAGGACATTTTGCGGATTGGCTTCTTCCCACTTTCCTCCCTGGATATCTAGTTGCGGACTAACAAAGTTCCACCTGACCGGAACTGTAAACTGGCGAATCATGGAATTTGCTGATGAAGCTACATCGTTCCCATAAATCACGGCCACCCTCCGCATGGAGAGCTCCATGTTAGACTGTCCTGAGCAAAGCCAGACATCGCCAAATAGAATGTCCTTCAGACCTATGGGATTGCCTTCTTTGCCGGTAAATACCATTTCGAACGGTCCTCCGGCTTTCTGGGCCGGAAGGGTGATCAACCATTTCCCATTCACAGCAGTTACCGCCTCAAATTTTGTGTGGTTGAAACTGAGTGTGACCTTTTCCCCTGCACTGGCCCAGCCCCAGATTTTTACCGGTAGGTCGCGTTGAAGCACCATTCCGTCGCTGATCAGTTTCGGCAGTCGCACCTGACCTACCAACACATGTGTGCTGAGGAGAACAACGGCAAAAATTATGACCTTTCTAATTTTTATTATCATCAGTTCTTCGTTTAACTTTTTTCATTCAGATGGCAGCCCTGGCAATCACAATTGTCAATTGTCCATTGTCAATTATTTACTGATCACAACTGTAGTAATGCTATTGGTTGTCAGGTTGACTTGCACTTTGTTGTTTACAGGTGACAGGATAGCTGATTCCCGGTTTTTTGAAACCGATGTCGTATAGGAGGTTGCCTGTGAAATTGATCCTGCAGTAACAAGATTCAATTGGGGCTGCAGCAAACCGGATGGGTTGACAATGACAACGACTGTTTTGTTGTCACCCGTATAGGCTGTAATCTTCAATCCCAAAGATGCATTCTCTTCTGTTGTTTTTACCCTGACATAACCGGGTCTGACAAATTTTGAAAATTGTGACATTGCGTATCCTCTTTTCAGGATTTGTCCGCGGGTAGTGCCTTTTTCCCCATCGCCCAAAAATGAATAATACCGCCTGATGTACCACCAAACATAAGCATTCCAGTTGTAGCTCATGGCGGAGTGAATTTCCTGCATGATGTCCATTGTCTCGGACCAGATGGTATTGGGATCGGTGGTTGCTGTCCAGTTTTCAGGCTTATTGCCACTGTCCAGATTCAGCAGGTGTTCAGTCATCCAGATTTCTTTACCTTTTTGTTCGGCCAAAGGATAGGCCGCCAAACCCGATCCATAAAGATGGCCCGCTACCATGCTGATGTTATCGGCTGCGGTAGCGTCATTCAGGATATTGTCGGTATAGTTGTGGTTAAAGTTCAAAGACTCTGCTGCAAGGACTTTTGCCCCATTGATAGAACCTGCGAAATTTCTTACAAAATTAAATAGCTGATTTGCATCATATTCACATCCTTCGTAAGAAGCTTTCCAATCAGGCTCATTCTGAATGGAGACCACATCAACAGTTGCCGACTGAGATTTCATATAAGCTATAAAGTCATTGATGTAGCCGGCAAAATCTGCATAATGGTTTTCCAGAAGATAACCTCCTCCTACCACATCGTTGTTACTTTTAAACTGGGCTGGAGGCGACCAGGGGGAAGCCAATACCTTTACCTTGTAGCCATTGACCTCTTTAATCGTCCCGGCCAATCCGGCCCAGTCACTTCTGACCGAAGACAATCTTACCCTAAAAATGGAGAGTCCAAGGCCGTCTTCGCCAGTTCCAAAAGCCAATGCCATCTCACCCGAAGTCAGGTAATCAGTTCCCCAAATTGCGTTTGCACCACCGAATCCTGAAATGGTCTGGTAAGTCGTACTGGCATCAATAGTTACATTGTCTGTCACAATTAGCGAAGGATTGTCAGGAACAACCTCTTTTGAATCCTTGGAACAGGAGATTAAAAGCGATAGAATGACAGAGCAGATCGCTATCAAATATTGATGATTGTATTTTTTTAGCATAGGTATGGTCTGGCAATGATGAAATAGCACATTTTCAGGGTTTTTTAAGCCTTCCGGGAGTGACAAAACAGCAACAGACAATCACCGGGTTGGCTTGTTCCAGCGGTTGTAAAGTTAAAAAAACCAACTTCCCTGCATGGTGATTGACAGCTGAGAAGTTGGTTTAATTTGAAATTGAAACGTTGATAATTAGTGCTTAATAGCCCGGGTTTTGATAAGTAGCTTTATCAGCAGTGCTGCCATCCATGCCATCAAGCTGACCTTGCGGAATAGGGCGCAAATAGTAATTATTCGGAATTGAACGGGTTACTGTTACGGCATTATGATCTCCATTGGCCGTTCCGCAAATTTGATAAGTTCCGGCAATTGCTGCCCATGTTTGCGTACGTACCAAATCGAACCAACGATAACCTTCACCATAATATTCACGCGAACGTTCTGCCAGAATGTAGTTAATATCTATGGTTGCGGGTGTGGCAGCTACCATGGCGACACTGTTGTCTGCAACTTTAGCAACATTTCCGTTATTATTAAAGCGCCATTTCCCTGCACGTGCACGAATCACATTAATCAATCCTCTGGCAGTACCATCATTTGCATAGGTGCCGGATACGGCTGATGTTGTCGCACCCTTCACAGCTGCTTCGGCGGCGATAAAGAATAATTCAGAGAATTTGGCAATTGGGAATGGACGGGTACTACCGGCATTCTGTTGTCCCAATCCGGTACCATTGTCGGTACGGTATGGTCCAAGCTTCCAAATACCCGGATACACCAATCGGCTTATGCCGCTTGGTCCTACCACATAATCAGCTCTTCCTGGTAATATACCTGCACCGATATTGCTTATACCCGCAGAACCTAAAGCAGGATAAGTAATAGATGGATTATCAGTGTCCAGGAAAGTCAGCACTGCATCACCCGGAAGAATCGACATACTGTTGGCATTAACCAAAGAAGTTTGAGTGAGACCACCCTTGGGCCAGTTGGCATGGTAAACAGTTGTAAAAGTACCGTCGTAACGTGAATCATTCGTCTTGTCGGCGAATGTGTTTGTAAATACACCAATAGGAGTAGCCATGCGTACCCAAGGACGCCCCAGTGCTTGAACCGCTTCGCGCTGAACTGAACTAACACCTGAACTTCTGATGTTTGTATAGTTAAAGGTCAACATCCAGCTGACAAAGTTGTCGGGGGCACCGCCACCACCATAGGTAAGACTGCTCACATTATAATATTCGCTTGCCTGTGTATGGTCGGCGTACAGCAGTATTTCATTGTTGCGGTCGTTCGAACCCACGTTTACATCATAGTAGGTTGCCTGTAACCCATAAGGTCCCGGATTGGCGATGGCAGTAGTTGCCAGGTCGTATGCCATCTGAAAATATTGAGCAGCAGTTTTTCCGTTAGGGTCGGTTCGGTCGGCAGCCGGATAAGTAGGAATATTGTTTGGGTTTTGAAGCCACCATCCGTAGGTCAGGTAAGCTTTTGCAAGGTGCAAACGGGCTGTCGTTTTGGTAAGACATCCAGTTAGGCGTCCAGTCGTCGGCAGCTTTGCAATGGCAGTCAACATATCTGGGAATATGGCTTTTGTATAAACCTGAGGCACTGTAACACGGGTTGAAGTTCTGACGGGAGCAGTGTTAAACTTCAGCTCTCCCGCACCCAAATCCAAAGGCACACCACCGAAGGTTTGAACCAGCAAAAAGTAGTCAAATGCACGGAAAAACTGAGCCTCAGCAATCAGCGAAGCTGCTATCGTATCCTTTGTTCCAACTTTTGCAACATTCACAGCAAGAGCATTTTCTATGATACCGCTGGCGGTGTTGATGTTGGGGAATACGGTTGTCCACAATACATCACTGCGCATACTTGTTGAAGATACTGTTCCTACACCTGAAAGGTCTGCATCCTTAAAGTTTGCATCGGCACTCTGACCGTAGGTTGCTTCATCGGTACCGGTTTCCAGCGAGTTGTAGTAGTAAGCCTGTCCGTACATGTTGCGAAGGTTGGCATACAGCGACGTTAGCCCACCCATAACACCTGCCTGGGTTTTGAAGTATTCAGGTGTAAAAATACTGCGTGGCTGTTCATCCAAGATACTTTTGGAGCATGCCATCATGAACAAAGTCATAACAACTGTTCCTATAAAAGTTTTTATATGTATACTTTTCATTGTTGACTTTTTTAAAATGTTAAATTGATACCAAATATGTAGTTATGAGTTGAAGGCGTGTTATAGCCTACAGTCAGTATACGATGGTTGAAACTTGCTACAGCCGAATTTCCATCACCATATGAGTTGGTTTCCGGATCCAGACCTGATTGATTGTGGTAAGCTGAGAACAATGTCAGTGGGTTCGTTACGGTGCCATAAATCCGCAATTTAGAGAGACCTGCTTTTTTAATCCAGTTTTGTTTGATTTCATACCCAAGTGTAATGGTGCGTATTTTAGCGAAAGTTCCATTGAAATAACTCAGATCCTGACCATACTTTGGATTATCACCGCTCAAAGGACCGGCTGGATTTGGATAACTGGCACCTGTATTTGTAGGTGTCCAGTAATCAACCTGTATATTTCCCCTGCGTCCGGTCAGCAAATTGAGGTAGCCAGCTGAACCGTAAAGGGTACTGATAAGGACGCCACCGGATTGGAAGCCACCTACAATGTTCAGGTCAAATCCTTTATATGCTACACGTGTGTTGAACCCACCCTGGAAATCAGGATCAAGATTCATCACTTGCCGGTCGGCGGCAGAAATTGCCCTTGTTGGCTTACCAGAAGCATCATAAGTGCCTGTATATTGAACCTTAATCATACCTGCTTTTCCACCTGGCTCCAATGTTTGCAGATATTGATAGTCTGCATCCGTTGTATTCCAGAGTCCAATCTTTTTATAATCGTAAACATTATTGAGCGAATAGCCTACAAACCATGAGTTGCCCACGTCTTGGGTTTGTCCGGAAGTAAGGGCTACCACCTTGTTTTTATTGGAATACACATTGATACCAGCTTCCCATGTCCAACCGTTGTAGTTGTTCAAAATCGTGCCGTTCAATGAAATTTCAAAACCTTTGTTTTGGGTAGAACCTACATTGGCGGTGTAGCTACTAACACCCGAAGTAGAGGGAAGATTAACACTCATCAGAAGATCTTTGGTATCTGTGATATAGTATTCTGCAGAACCGCTCAGGCGATTCTTCAAAAGAGAAAAGTCTAATCCAACATTCTTGTTTATAGAGTATTCCCATCCTAAACCAGGATTTGGAAGCGTGGATACATAGTAACCTGTGGCATAAGTAGTGCCATAATTGTATGGAGAGGTCTTTAAAGATCCGAGCGTAGAGTAGGGGGAAACTGACTGATTCGAAGTTTGTCCGTAACCAGCACGTAATTTCAAATCATTGATCACTGTGATACTTTTCATAAACGATTCTTTCATGATATTCCAACCGACAGAAACTGCAGGATAGGTATGCCACTGGTGTCCGGGTGCAAGCACTGAGGAGGCGTCGGAGCGGATGGTCGCACTAATCATGTAGCGGTCGTCGTAAGAATACATAACACGTCCCATCCATGACATCAAACCACTTTGTGAATATCCCTGGTAATTTGGATTAACAGTAATATCAGCTGCTGCTGATTGTCCCAGATTATAGTACTGGAAAGCGTCGGCAGGGATATTTTTTGCCGCAACATATGAATTATTAGAAGAGGTTTGCTCGGCAGAGTACATTGCTACTGCGTTCACCTTATGTTTATGGGCAAATGTACGGTCGTAGCTCAATAAGTTTTCAACAGTCCAGTGTGTTCCAATTGAATTGCTGATACTGGCTGTTGAAGGGTTATCAGGTGTAGAACTGAAGACTCCTACGCCAGTGTAATTGCCACCATTAGTCATACGGAAGTCCAAACCAACGTTGATACGATACTTTAAGCCCTCAACACCTGGAATTTTTAATTCACCGAAAAACGAGTTATAGGATGCAAATGCCTTGGATTGGTCTTTCCATTTATCTCCCAAACCTTCTATAACACTTTTTGTATAAACCCATTGCTTATCTAACGGCATCTGAACAGTTGTTTTCAAGGAGCCATCCGTATTATATGGATTGGCAATTGGCGACATACTTAACACACCATACATTCCTAAACTGGCACCATTGGTAATGCTATAGATATTGTTCGTAGTGGCGCCGATGTGTAAATATTTTCCTATTTCCTGGTCAACAGAAGCGCGGATAGAATATCGGATGTAGTCTGAACCAGGAATTACCGCCTGATCTGAATAATATCCTACTCCGAACTTGTAGCTACCCTTTTGGGTACCGCCGGTAACATTTAAATCGTGGTTTGTCTGAATTCCGGTTCTGTAAAACAGTGACTGCCAATCGGTATTTACCGAATTGTCTTCATCTGTTCCATTTGTAGTATAAATATTGGCAGCTTTACGAAGCGCAATAAAATCGGTCCCGTTCATCATTGGGTAATCAATGGCATTTTTTACACCATAATACGAATTGTAACTAAAATGTGCATTATCGCCTTTTGTCCCTCTGTTGGATGTTATCAGGATAACACCATTGGCACCACGAGAACCGTAAATGGCTGTCGCCGAAGCATCCTTCAGGATGTCAATGCTCTTGATATCATCTGAGCTAAGGTCGCTGATAGAGCCGGCAAAAGGGATACCGTCGAGCACCACCAGCGGATCGTTGCTGGCTGTCAGTGAACGTGTACCACGAATACGTATCTGCAATGTGGAACCCGGCTTGGAATCAGTTTGCTGCATATCTACCCCTGCAACACGGCCTTGCATCGACTGCGTGATATTCGCCGCTGGCATTTCGCGTAACACATCACCTTTCATGGAGGCAACCGAACCGGTGACAGCTTCTTTCCTTTGTGTGCCATATCCAACCACCACTACTTCATCCACCTGCCTATTGTCAGGAAGGAGTTTGACATCGATCTCTTTGCGGCTGGCTACGGGAATGTCCTGAACATTGTACCCGATAAATGAGAATGATAACGTTGATTTGGAATCGGTATCAATCTGATACTTTCCGTTGGCATCTGTGATGATGCCGGTTGTTGTTCCTTTGATGACCACATTGACACCTACCATAGGGGCTCCGCCCTCGTCAATTACTGTCCCCTTTACCCGAACGGATTGGGCATAGGTCCAGAACGACAATAGCAACATAGGAAGCATAATGAATGCAATCCGTAATAATCTGCTTTTTTTCATTGATTTAGTTTTAATTAATTAAGAAAATAAGTTGAGTTATCATCAGCCTGACTGGCAGATAACCTTCTGTCTCTGATTAACAAGACCTACTAATGACTTCGTTTTTTTTAATCATATTGATGAAAGATTACATTTTTTAATGACCCATTTTACCTGGTCCAACAGACATGGAGATGCCATTGGTGTGAAAGTTCAGGGTACTGCGTTATTTGGTGAGGTAAAGGTAGGGGGAGCCTCAAATGCAGACTTTCAATAATAGATATTTGATTGTTGATTTTGGATATATTCGCGCCCAGATCCATAAAAAGATGGCCAAAGTCATGGACACAATGCTACAGTCGCTGCAAGATGGGGAATTATGCTGCCTGCTGTAAAAAATATTGAAGGAAGAACCAATTGGAGCTGGCTGTGATCCCATACAAGCCAGTCTTTGTCTGAAAATGGCAGAATGCCGTCAGATCGATGAGGGAATTATCAGTGTAGGTGCGATTGGCCTGCTATTCAAATTTCTGAGGGTGATTTCCCATAGTGTTTCCTGAAGACTGTGCTGAAATATCCGACGCTGGAGAAACCACAAAGTTCGCTCACCTCAGTAACGGTGTATTTTCCGGAATGCAACAATTCCACTGCATGACTGAGTCTGACTGTTTTGATAAAGTCGGTTGGAGACTGGTCGGTAAGTGACTTTATCTTCTTGTAAAGCAAAGATGAACTGACATTCATCGCCGAAGCGAATTCATCCTTGTCGAACTCTGTTTTGCCCATGTTGGCCCTGGCAACATCCAGCAATTTCTTTAGGAATTTGTCATTCAGTTCATTGGTGACGATGTGTTCGTTTGAATCACCATGGATCAGGGTCAGAGCCTTTTCCCTGACGATCTCCCTGTTGCGGATGATCGATTTAATCCGTTGAATCAAAAGATTCATGTCAAATGGTTTGGTCAGATAGTCATCCGCACCCAATCCCAAACCATGAAGCTGATCCGTCTTTTCGGAAAGTGCCGTCAGCAAAACAATGGGGATGTGCGAAGTCTCATAGGTAGATTTCATGACCTTGCACAATTCAAACCCATCCATATTGGGCATCATGACATCGGATACGACCAAATCAGGAACCTGTTTCGTAATGAATGCCCACGCCTTTTCTCCATCAGAGGCGGTAAGAACTTTAAAATCCTGGCTGAGCGTAGCCTTCATGAAATTCAAAAGATCGTCATTGTCTTCTACGATCAACACTTTCATCTCTTTTGTGGACTGGATCTCACTTTCTGGTTCGGATTGCGCAGGAACTTCCAGCACCTGACCCAAGTTGATTGAAAGCGCTGGTTTTGCTTTGACGAGTGTTGACTTTTTCTCTATCAATTGATACGGAATGATCACCTGGAAGGTCGATCCGACATTTTCCTGGCTGGTGCAACTGATGCTTCCGCCATGCAAGGCAACATAATTCTTAACCAGCAATAGTCCGATCCCTGAACCTACAATCTTTGAATTAATCGCATTTTCACCCCTGTAAAACTCTTTAAACAATTGCCGTTGTGCCTTTTTGGTAATTCCGATTCCACCGTCCTTGACCAGAAGCATCCATTTTTTGTCATCGCTTCTGAGCGAGATTTGAATCAGACTATCGTTGTGTGAGTATTTAATCGCATTGGATATCAGGTTATCGATGATTTTCTCCATTTTCGATTCATCCACAGCAGTAAAGTAGGTCTCTCGGTCGGGGATAAAAACCAGTTCGATGTTTTTGCTGTGTGCGTAGGAAGCCAGCATGACCCTGCGGTCGGAGATTTGTTTAACAATGTCAACCATTGAAAGGAACAGGTGCTCCTTGCCAACATCCACCTTCTGGAAATCCATCAACTGTGTAACTACCGAAGTTAGCTGTCTGGCCTGCTCAATGGCCAGGCTTAAGTAATACTTTCCGGATTCCGTTAAATTTTTTTCCTTGTTTAACTCCTCTACAGGCGCCTTGATCAAGGTCATTGAAGTGCGGATCTCGTGTGCCGTATTGGTGAAAAAACGTATTTTTTCTTCCGTATGCTCCTGCTTCAGCCGGTTGATGTAATACAGAAAATAGAGGAAGATAATTCCGGACAGTACCATTACAATGAGTATCCAAAACCAGGCCGTTCTCCAGAACGGAGGAATTGAATTGATGACGATTGACCGCTCGGCCATAATGTTACTCATGGAGTTGTCCAGAAGTCTTATCCTTAGTGTGAAGTGCCCGCTTGGAATATTGGTATAATTAATCACATTGTTGCCGGTGGGTTGACTCCATTGCTGGTCAAAACTCTCCAGTTTCCAGGAAAATTTAGAACCGGGAGTCTGTCCAAGAGAAAGTAATTCCAGACTAATCGTATTTTGAAAGTACCTGAGATCTATCTCCTGTAAACTGTCAATCGGTGTCTTCAAATTAAAAGAGGATATTTCCCGGATGGATCGGCCTGCCACAGTTAAATCCTGAAAGAAAATTTTCCCTTTGGCAGTGGATGCATCGACGAGGTTGGGAGAAAAAATGACAACGCCGTTGTTGGTCCCCATCGCCAATTGGCCATTCTTTAATTTGGAATGCGAACAATCGTTGAACGAAGCCATTGAAAGTGCATAGGTGGATGAATAGGTCAATGCATTGTTGTTCCTGGGATTAAATCTGCAAAGTCCATTTTCTGTTCCTATCCACAAATCACCGTTTGCACTGGTGATCCCATTGATAAAATTAGAGGGTAATCCCTGTTCTACCGTTAACTTCTCAGTTGCCCCCGTCTTGCGATTGTATCGGACCAATCCGGCTCCCGATGTGCCAATCCACACATCGTCTCCCATTACCAAAACATCACGAACCAACAGTCCGGCGACTAACCTTTTAATGGCTCCGGTCTCTTTGTTCAATTGGAACAATCCATCACTGCATCCCAAAAGAATCTGGTTGGTCTCCAATTCTGCATAGCACCCAACGAACTGATTCGAATAGGTTCTGAATTTATTCTCTGCAGACAAATAACAAACATTCGTTCCACTACCTCCTCCCAGCCAGATATCACCACTGGTATCTTTGTAAATATTAAAAATAAAGTCATTGAGAAAAGGGGAGCCCGTCCCGTCTTTGGTATAATGCGCCAGTTCCTTACCATTAATATCATCGAGTAAATATACTCCGGATGAGTAGGTTCCTGCCCATATTCTTCCCTGATTGTCTTCACAAAGGGAGAGAAAAACCTGGGCTTGCGTCTCCTTGTCATTGTAGAAGCAACTCCATTTGTTTGTGGCCAGATTCCAGCAGCTGATCCCATTGTTGGTGGCAAACCATAGTTTTCCCCAACGATCTTCAACAATGCTGTTCACATCATTGTTTATCAAAGAATTTGCATTATTGGGAAGATGAACGATCTGATTGACCAAAGGGGAAGTCTGATCGAGGAAGGAGAGTCCGCCGCTGTAAGTGCACACCCAGACCCTTTTGTTTTTATCACGAAACAGATCGTAAACACCATTTCCCTTCAGCGAATAGGGGATGTCCAGGCTTTCTTTGTAAATATTCAGCACTTTCTGGTTTCTCCTGTCCAGTTCCCAGATGCCCTGACCATCAAATCCTATCAGACAGGTAGAATCCGTATTCTCTGCCATGGTCAGTATGGGTTGCCTGGGGAGGATGGATTTCAGTTCATTGCTGCAAGTGCCATTGCTGAAATTGTAGATAAACAATCCTGCTGATACGGTTCCAAGCCACAACTTACCCTGAGCCTTGTCCAAATAAAGGGAGTAAAAATCAAAAGAGTTCAGGTCCCTGTTAGCATAGATCTGCTTTTCGGTTAAGGCGAGGATGTCAAAGAGCCAGATTCCATCCTGCTTAGCTACAATTATGTTGTGTGAATCATACCAGTTGATGGCATATCTGCTCGAGGCAAATCCAAAAACAGTGGAGAATTTTCCTGCTTCGTATTTGTATAATCCCAAAGAGGTAGCTAACCAGCAAATACCATCATCATCAATCAGTACATCAAACAGAATAAGATTAAAGTTAAATATCAGTTCAAATTTATCGGATACAGGGTTATACAAAAAGAGTTGCCCATTGTTGGTATAGGCATAAAGTTTCGCCTTCTTGTAGGTTAACCGAACTCTGAATACGTCTGCGGAAGCGTAGGGGAGCCTGTAAATGTGGTAATTGTCTTTTGACAGTCTCAAGACTCCTGTTTTTGAAGATGCCCAAACAAAACCATTGTCATCTGTACACACGGAATTGGTCTCCCGCATCGAAATCCCAAACAGGGAGTTGATGCTGTAGAACTTTGCCGGAGAGCCATTCCCGGGAAATACGAGACAAATGAGGATCAGAAAAGTAAGTTTGTATTTTATAGCCATCTTAAAACCAATATGCTTACAAATAAAACGGAATCACAAACTTAGCCTAATAAACCATTGCCAAAGCAGATTTCCTCTTTTTTGCTGTCAGAATTGAATCTCCTTAAAGATAAAATTTAATTTTTGTTCAGATCGTTTGATGGGATTCATACACTGACGGCCGGTCAAATTTATTGTAAAACTTAGTAACTGTTTAAAATTAGATTTTTCCAGACTATTTGGAGTTTCCTTTGTGAAACCTTGGTGACATTGTGGCTTAGGGGCATGAAAACGAGGCCACACAGACACTAAAAACACAAAGGTTTCACAAAGAATTTTATAAAGATTGCCAACTGAAAAATCAGATTATAAAATTTAAACATTTTCTTGGAAGATTTGTGGGTTTACCAGATCTTCGGAATCGGCGTGCAAAATGACTGAGTAAGCGTATCGGTTGCATATGGTAACCAGACAAGTCAGAATGAATTCTGCCAATTAATAAAATTGGTTATACTTGTCATCAATTACCTTTCCAACAAGTTGATGCTAATGCTATCATGCAGATTGGCAAGGCAAAACAAAAAGATTAACCTACAGGAACATGATCAAACTAACAACATTTTTCTACCTGTTTGTGTTTTTGCTTCAGGCAGGATTCTTGCGAAGTCCTAGTTCAAATTGGACCGCTTTGGGTTGAGCCTTCCGGGTAGGTGATTCCGCTATTTGATTGGCGTCAGGATGATGTTGCGGTAATCAATCGGACCGTGGTCTCCCTGTAACAGGATGGGTCCTGGCTCTCCCTCTTTGCTGTCGATGGCACCGCCGGTAATTCCGGGTATCTCCTGGTTGGAGATCACCAGTTTATTGTTGGCGATGATGGTGACCATCCTGCCTCTCAGGGTAATGTCGTACGATTGCCAGACTCCCGGATCCTTGGCAACCATCTCGCTGGGGGTCAGGAATCCATAAATGGCACCCAGGTGCCCTACCCAGGGATCCATCCCCTTGCTGTCGTCAATCTGGACCTCATACCGCCCCCTCAGGTAAACGCCACTGTTGCTCTCTTTCTGGTACCGAAATTCGATGTGTAATTTGAAATCGGTAAAGGTCTGGTCGGTCATCAGGTTGGAACCGGATTTTTTGCTTCGCATGATGCCATCCTCGACGACCCACTGGTTCTCGCCGGTTGCATGCCATCCTTTTAAATCGACGCCGTTGAACAGGGTGATTGGTTCTCCCCATACCGGCTCTCCCTCCCTTTTGAGCGAAGGTGCATGAACAGCAGTCCAGTTGTATTTTTTACCGTCTGTGTAAACGAGCGTGCCGGTAAGTCCCTTGTCGGAGAAGGTTCCTTCGAATTCAAGGTCTCTTGTCTCAGTTTCCCATTGTGGAGGAATCTTGAAACTGAATTTTTCGCCGTCAAAATTCACTTTCGAAATGGGGCGCGCGCTTCCGTTGGCATAAACGTACCTGCCGACCAGGGTATGAAATCCGGAATGTTCCACTTCAAGCCAGGAGGGACATTCTTTCCCATCCATCAAAAGGGTCATGTCCCAACGCCCTTCCAGGACGGATACCTTTTTTACTGTGGAATACTGGCCTCTGGTCACCACTACAGTACAAAACAAAATGGCCAGGACGAACAGTCGTCCGGCAATAAAAATGCTGAGATTGGTAGATTTTTTCATGATATAGTTGATTATGATAATGTAATTTTAGGGCTTTCCCTTGAACACTCCTGTCTGTATTTGACTTTTGGATAACCAACGACCAATGCGGCATAAATCCGGTTGGATTCCGGTATACCAAAATGGTGGTTTTGCTTGCCGTTCTTGCCAAATGCCTTGACGATAAACCCGATAAAGCAGCTGCCCAATCCCATGGTATGGGCATGCAGCGAGGTATAGGTTGCCCAGATATTGGC
>Ga0073936_10007645_pt1 | contig 13947 bp, 10 predicted proteins | sample AliMusrvi5mmetaG_FD_87041 | JGI IMG/M metagenome (GOLD analysis project Ga0073936, IMG submission 87041) | Freshwater lake bacterial and archeal communities from Alinen Mustajarvi, Finland, to study Microbial Dark Matter (Phase II) - Alinen... | ecosystem: Environmental > Aquatic > Freshwater >... | reverse complement strand
GGTGGCGCGCGCCGCCGCCGATGGTACCGGGCACGCCGCGCAGAAATTCCAGGCCGGCGATTCCGGCATCGGCGGCGCCCTCAAGATGAATGCCGGTTGCTATGGCAGCGAGATCAAGGATGTCTTCGTCGAAGCCACCGCGATCGACGAAAAAGGCAATAAAATCAGGCTTTCCGGCGCCGATATGGATTTTGCCTACCGCAAGGCGCAAGGCGCGCGCGACGGGCTGATCTTCGTCGAGGCGGTGTTCGAAGGGCGCAAGGATGAGCCCGCCGCCATCCGCGCCCGCATGGAAGAGCTGTCCGCCAACCGCGAAGCCAGCCAGCCGATCAAGTCCAAGACCGGCGGCAGTACCTTCAAAAATCCACCCGGCCACAAGGCCTGGCAATTGGTGGACGAAGCCGGTTGCCGCGGATTGATGATCGGCGCGGCACAGGTCAGTGAAAAGCACACCAACTTCCTGATCAACATCGGCGATGCGACTGCCGCCGACCTGGAAGCCTTGGGCGAAGAAGTGCGCAAGCGCGTCAAGGAAAAATCCGGCGTCACCCTGGAATGGGAAATCAAGCGGGTGGGGATCGCATGACGACCTTCCGCAAGATCGCCGTGCTGATGGGCGGCATGTCCGCCGAACGCGAAGTTTCGTTGTCTTCCGGGCGCGGAGTCGTCGCGGCGCTGCGCGAAGAAGGTTTCGATGCCTTCCCACTCGATCCCGGCCCCAATCCCGGCCAGCAATTGTTCGAGGCCAAGCCCGATGCGGCGTTCAATGCGTTGCATGGGCGTTTCGGCGAAGACGGCACGGTGCAGGGTCTGCTGGAACTGATGCGCATTCCCTATACCCATTCCGGCGTGTTGTCCTCGGCGCTGGCCATGCACAAGGAACGCACCAAGGATGTCTATCGCGCCGCCGGCCTGCCGGTGGTCAAGTCCATTGTCGCCGACCGCCGCGAAGTGGCCAAGACGCACCTGATGGAGCCGCCTTATGTCATCAAGCCGGTGAATGAGGGCTCATCTGTCGGCATTTACATCATCCGCAAGGGCGACAATCGCCCACCGGCCGAACTGGGCGCCGACACCTGGAACCTGTCCAGCGAGATGATGGTGGAAGAATTTGTGCCGGGCCGTGAACTCACCGTCTCGGTGATGGGCGACCGCGCCCTGGGCGTGACCGAGATCACCACCGAGCTGGAATTCTACGATTACGAAGCCAAGTACACGCCCGGCGGTTCCAGGCATGTCATCCCGGCGCAGATCCCCAGGGCCGCTGCCGATGAAGCCATGGAACTGGCCATCGCCGCGCACAAGGCACTGGGCTGCCGCGGCGTAACCCGCACCGATTTCCGTTATGACGACACGGGCGCAATTGCGCGCATGATTCTGCTGGAAACCAACACCCAGCCGGGCATGACGCCGACTTCGCTGGTGCCCGAACAGGCCGCCTATATCGGGATGAGTTACGCCAAATTGTGCCGCTGGATTGTGGAGGACGCGTCATGCGATCGGTAAACGTGGAACGCAAGAGCCGCGCCAAGGCGCGCACCCAGACCGTGCGCCCCGCTTCCAAGAGCCGCCGCGATCTTCCCGCCGTGCAGCCGGGCAGCGCCCGCCGCGGCGACGATACCGGCGCCATGGGCCGGGTGGCCGCGCGCCTGTCGCTGTTCGTGCGCCGTCCCATGATGGCGCTGTGCGGGCTTTTGATGCTGCTGGTGCTGCTGGCTGCGCTGCTGGCCAGCGGCGTTGTCGGTCGTGGCTTTCATGCCGTGGGCCGCGGTTTTGCCCTTATCACCGCCGATGCCGGCTTCGGCATTTCGGAAATCCACATCACCGGCAACCGCCGTACGCCCTATCCCCAGGTGCTGGAAGTGCTGGGCATGAAGCCCGGCGAATCCATCTTCAGCGCCGACCTGTGGAGCGCGCAGAACCGCCTGAGCCGGCTGGACTGGATCGCTTCCGCCGAGATTCACCGCCGCTATCCTGACGCGATCTATGTCAGCCTTGTCGAAAAGCGGCCCTTCGCCCTGTGGCAGCCGCCGGCCGACGCCAAGGGCGAAGCGCCCATCACCGTGGTGGAGCGCAACGGCAAACCCATCACCAGCCATGACGTGGAAAAGTTCCGCCGCCTGCCCAAGCTGGTGGGCGCGGGCGCACCCGCCGCAGCCGCCGATCTGGTGGATGCGGTGCAGTCCCGCCGCGCCATCGCCGCGCGCATCGCCGCCTATTCGCGCATTTCGATGCGCCGCTGGAACCTGATCCTGGATGACGGGGTTGTCGTGCAGCTTCCGGAAACCGGCTGGCAGAAACAACTCGATGCGCTGGAGCATTTGATCATCGACAGTTCGATCCTGGAGCGCGATGTTACCGAAATCGATTTGCGTTCACCGACACACTACTTCTTCGTCCTGAAGAACGGCGACAAGAAGGACGTGGAACGAGGGAAAGAGACATGAACCAGACGGTCCGCTTGCGCGTGAACAACGAAATCCCCGCCTACCGCACCGGCCTTGTGTCGGCGCTGGATGTCGGCACCTCCAAGATCGTCTGTGTCATCGGCCAGGCCGAAGCGGGCTCTTTGAAGGTGCTGGGTTCGGCCTTGCGCGAATCCTCTGGCCTCAAGGCGGGCACCATCACCAGCCTGGAGCAGGCCGAGGAGTCCATCCGCGATTGCGTCGCCGCCGCCGAGAACATGGCTGACGCCCGCATCCAGAATGTGCTGATCAGCGTCAATTGCGGCCAGCCGGTGTCCGTCACCAGCCGCACCGTGATGTCGCTGGACGGCGCGCTGGTGTCGGACAACCATCTGCGCGCGCTGCTGGCCGATGGCCGCGCCCGCGCCAAGCTGGAAGGCCATGAGATCATCCAGAGCGCGCCCACCACCTATGTGGTGGACGAGGCGCGCGGGGTGAAGAACCCGTCGGGCATGTTCTGCCAGCGCATCGGCGTGGCCATGCATGCCGTGGCGGTCAGGCCCAGCCCGTTGCAGAACCTCAAGCTGGCGGTGGAACGCTGCCATCTCAACGTCATCGGCACCCAGTTCGGCGCCTATGCCTCGGGGCTTTCCACCCTGACCGAAGACGAAAAGCAGATCGGCGCCACAGTGATCGACATGGGCGGCGGCACCACCTCCATCGCCGTATTCCTGGAAGGCCATCTGGTGCATGCCGATGTGGTGCCGATGGGCGGCTTTGCCGTCACCAGCGACATTGCCCGCATGCTGGCCGCGCCCCTGGCGGCCGCTGAGCGCACTAAGACCCTGTATGGCGCAGCCATGGGCGAGATGGACGGCGGGGCCGATGTGGTCTCGGTCGCCCAGATGGGCGAGGAGGGCGACGATGCCGCCCTGCGCCTGCCGCGCTCCATGCTCACCCGCATCATCCAGGCCCGCTTGGAAGAGATTTTCGGCGAGGTCCAGACCCGGCTGCGGGCCTCAGGCTTCGACGTGGCGGCGGGCCGTAGAGCCGTGCTGACCGGCGGCGCCTGCCAGCTGGCGGGCACCCGCGAACTGGCTGCCCGCATCCTGAACAAGCAGGTCCGCATCGGCCGGCCCCAGGCTTTCGCAGGGTTAGCCGCCGCCTCGGCCGGCCCGGACTATGCCACCGCCATCGGCCTGTTGATGGCCGGGGCGACCATGCCGCCCGAACTTTTGAATCCGGACATCGCCCTGGGGCACCGCCAGGAGAAGAATGAAAGCTGGCTGGGCCGGTTGACCCGCAGGTGGCTCTAATGATTCAACAATACAACAGCGAATCAGTTGGGAATTCTGGCGTGCCACAAGGTGATCGAAACATCTCAATGAGGAGAATCTAATATGGCGATCAACCTGAAAGTGCCCGAGACGAAAGAACTGCGTCCCCGCATCACCGTTCTGGGCGTGGGCGGCGCCGGCGGCAATGCCGTCAACAACATGATCGAGGCCGGCCTTGAAGGCGTCGACTTTGTCGTCGCCAACACCGATGCCCAGGCCCTGGCCCAGTCCAAGGCCCAGCGTCGCATCCAGCTTGGCGTCTCCACCACCGAAGGCCTGGGCGCGGGCGCCCAGCCCGAAGTCGGCCGCGCCGGCGCCGAGGAATCCCTCACCGAGATCATGGAGCAGCTTTCGGGCGCCCATATGGTGTTCATCGCCGCCGGCATGGGCGGCGGCACCGGTACCGGTGCTGCCCCCGTCATCGCGCGCGCCGTGCGCGAAGCCGGCATCCTGACCGTGGGTGTCGTGACCAAGCCCTTCAGCCTGGAAGGCGATCGCCGCATGCGCGTGGCCGAACGCGGCATCCAGGAGCTGCAGCAGTTCGTGCATACCCTGATCGTCATTCCCAACCAGAACCTGTTCCGCGTCGCCAATGAACGCACCACCATGGCCCAGGCATTCGCCATGGCCGATGAAGTGCTGCATGCCGGCGTGCGCGGCGTTACCGACCTGATCGTGATGCCCGGCCTGATCAACCTGGACTTTGCCGACATCAAGTCGGTGATCTCCGAAATGGGCAAGGCGATGATGGGCACCGGCGAGGCCGAAGGCGAAGACCGCGCCAGCCGCGCCGCGGACATGGCGATCTCCAACCCGTTGCTGGACGATGTGACCATGAAGGGCGCCAAGGGCGTTCTGATCAACATCACCGGCGGTCCCGACCTGATGCTGTTCGAAGTCGAACAGGCCGCCAACCGCATCCGCGCGGAAGTGGACCCGGACGCCAACATCATCTTCGGCAACACCATCCTGGACGATATGGAAGGCCGCATCCGCGTGTCGGTGGTCGCCACCGGCATCGATGCCGAACAGATGCGCATGCCGTTGCCGGAAAAGGTGCGCCCGCTGCACCTGAACCTGAAGTCGCCCGCTCGCGTCGCTCAGCCCGTGCCGGTTTCGGCGGCGCCGCAACCCCAGTATGCCAACCCGGTCCATGCCACCATGGATGCGCTGGCCAGCCAGATCGGCGCGGAAAAGAGCCCGGCCGAGGATTACATCCTGGGCGGTGAAGATGCTCCGGAAGTGGCTTCCGAGCCGCTGTCGGCCAAGTATCCGGTCACCGAAAGCTATCGCCCGGTGGCCGAACAGCCTCTGGCCATTCGCGCGCCGGAAGAAAAGAAGAGCGGCTGGGGCTTCTTTGGCCGCAAGAAGGCCGCGCCCGACATGCGCGCCGAACCGCAGCCGGAACCGCGCATAGCGCCGGCTCCGCGGGCCACGGCGCAGACCATGCCGCAGCCCCAGCAGCCCATGGAAGCGCCGCGCGGCAAGGACGACGACCTGTTCCCCGATCACAAGCGGGACGAGCAGTTCGAAATTCCGGCCTTTTTGCGCCGCCAGTCGAACTAGGCTGGGTCCCGAACGAAATCGAAAAGGGCGGCCTCACGGCCGCCCTTTTTGTTTATAAGGTGCAGGCATGACGCCCCGTCGCACCATCGCGCAAAACCTGACCGTAACCGGCACCGCCCTGCATGCCGGGGTGCCGGTGACCATGATCCTTTCGCCCGGGACTTCGGGCCGCGGCGTCGTCTTTCGCCGCACGGATTTGGGTGTCGACATCCCCGCCCGCTACGACCAGGTGAGCGAAACCCGGCTGGGCACGGTGATCGGGCAGGGCAGTGCCAGGGTCGGCGTGGTCGAGCATCTGATGGCGGCGGTGGCGGGGCTGGAGATCGACGATCTTCTGGTCAGCCTGGACGGGCCGGAGCCGCCCATCCTGGACGGCGATGCGCTGTCTTATCTGGATCTGCTGGAAGGCGCCGGGCTGGCGGAACAGTCCCAGGCGCGCACGGTCATCAAGGTGCTGAAAGACGTGAGCGTGGAAAGCGGCGACGCGAGGGCCTCACTGCTGCCGGATGATGCGCTGTCCTACACCTATGAGCTCAGCTTCCCGGTGATCGGCGAGCAATATTACGCCTTCGCCTTCAGCCGTGCAGGCTTTCGCGCCGAGATCGCCCCGGCCCGCACCTTTGGTTTCCTCAGCGAACTGGAGGCCCTGAACAAGATGGACCTGGCCAAGGGTGCTTCGCTGCTCAACACCCTGGCGCTGGACGATACCGGCGTGGTCAACCGTGACCGCCAGCGCTTCGCCGACGAGTTTGTGCGCCACAAGATCCTGGACGCCATCGGTGACATGGCGCTGGCCGGCGCCCCGCTGGTGGCCCGCTTCGAAGGCCGCAAGTCCGGCCACACCACCAACAATGCCCTGCTGCGAAAGCTGTTTTCCGACCCCTCCAATTATGAACGGTCGGAACTTGTCTAAACAGACACTTTCCTGAATCGGCACTGCCAAGCTATATAGAGCCAAAGCGGCGCGTGCCCGTCCCCACGGTCATGTTAAGTCATTGATTTAACGTTGTTTTCGCGCCAAGGACCAAGACATGATGCCTGCCCGGTTGAAGACTTTTGCGCGTGCCGCCCTGTTGGGCGCCACCTTGGCCGTGCTGGCGGGCTGCTCGATCTTTGGCGGCAAGGACGACGAAACCAACAACGCCAACAAGGACGCCGCCAATTACCGCGAGCGCAGCGTCGAGCAGATCTATGCCGATGGCTGGCGCGCGATCGGGGCGGGCGCCTGGGACCTGTGCGCCGCCCAGTTCAACGAAGTGGACCGCCAGCATCCCTATTCGGTGTGGGCGCGGCGCGCCATGCTGATCAGCGCCTTCTGCTCCTACCAGTCCAATTCCTATGGCCAGGCGATTGCCACCGCCGATCAATATATTTCGCTGCATCCGGGCAGCAACGAAGTGGCCTATGCCTTCTACATCAAGGCCATCTCGCTGTATGAGCAGATCGTGGATATCGGCCGCGACCAGTCCAACACCGAAGGCGCGCTGGTGGCGTTGCAGGACGTGGTGCAGCGTTTCCCCGATACCGAATATGCCCGCGACGCGACGCTCAAGATCGACCTGACCAACGATCACCTGGCGGGCAAGGAAATGGCGGTGGGCCGCTATTACCTGTCGCGCGGCGATTTCATCGGCGCCATCAACCGCTTCCGCACCGTGATCGACCAGTATCAGACCACGCCCCAGATCGCCGAGGCGCTGGAGCGCCTCTGCGAGGCCTATTACAGCCTGGGGCTGGACAGCGAGGCGCAGACCGCCGCCGCCGTTCTGGGCAAGAATTATCCCGGCTCGGAGTGGTACAAGGACGCCTATAACATCATCAAGGGCCGCAATTTGCGCCCCAGTGAAGACAAAGGCTCGTGGATCAGTAAGGCTTTCCGCCGGGTCCTCTGAACGATTCGAGGGCGATTCGGAGGCGATTCGGGAAAAATGCTCGCAGCGCTGACTATCCGGGACATCGTGCTGATCGAGCAGGCGGCGCTGGAATTCGCGCCAGGCCTGAACGTGCTGACCGGCGAGACCGGCGCAGGAAAATCGATATTGCTGGACAGTCTGGGGCTGGCCGTCGGCGGACGCGGCCGCGCCAGCGTGCGGGCCGGCGCGAGCCAAGGCTCCGCCACCGCCGTGTTCGAGCCGGAAAAGAACCATCCCGCCTTTGGCCTGCTGCGCGAGCAGGCGATGGAAACCGGCGGCGAGATCGTGCTGCGCCGGACCCTGGCCGCCGATGGCCGCAGCCGCGGCTTCATCAATGACGAAGCGGTGGGCATGGGCCTGCTCAAGGACCTGGGCAGCCTGTTGCTGGAAGTGCATGGCCAGCAGGATGACCGGGGCCTGTTCGATACCGCCACCCATCGCGCTTTGCTGGATGGCTTTGGCGGGTTGAACGGCGACGCGCAGGTTGTGGGCGCGCTGTTCGGCGAATGGTCTGCCGCCCGCACCGCGCTGGAAGATTTGAAGGCGCTGGCCGCCCGCGCCCAGGCCGAAGCCGAATTCGTTCGCGCTGCGGCCAATGAACTGTCGGACTTCGATCCGCAAGCCGGCGAGGAAGAATGCCTGGCGAGTGAGCGCGCCCTGATGATGAATGCGGCGCGGATCGTGGAGGAGGTGTCCTCGGCGCTGGAATCCCTGTCGGGTGATCGCGGGGCGCAGACTGGCTTGGCCCAGGCGTTGAAGAAGCTCAGCCGCATGAACGAGGAAGCGCGCAAGATCGCCGCCCCCGCCGAGACGGCGCTGGAACAGGCCTATGCCCTGGCGGAGGACGCGCGGCGGGAGCTGGATTCGCTGCTGTCGCGGCTGGACAGCGACACCGGCGCGCTGGAGAAAAAGGAAGAGCGGCTGTTCGCGCTGCGGGCGCTGGCGCGCAAATATGGCACCACGCCGGATCAGCTCCCGGCCCTGCGCGACGAATACGTGGCTAAGCAGGATGCGCTCAGCGCCGGCGGCGGCCAGATGAAGCAGGCGGAAGCCAAGGTCGCGGCCACCCGCGACGCTTACCTGACGGCCGCGCGCAAGCTGTCCAAGTCGCGCGAGGGCGCGGCCAAGAAGCTGGAAGCCGCCGTTGCCGGCGAGCTGGCGCCCCTGAAACTGGGCCATGCCAAGTTCCGCGTGGCGCTGGAAAAGCTGGACGACGACAAGGGGCTTACCACGGGGCTGGAAAAGATCGCCTTCGAAGTCGCCACCGTGGAAGGTGCCGCCTTCGGCAGCCTGACCAAGATCGCCTCGGGCGGTGAGCTGGCGCGCTTTTCGCTGGCCTTGAAGGTGGCGCTGTCCCAGGTCTCGTCCCCCGCCGCCATGGTGTTCGACGAAGTGGACCGCGGCGTCGGCGGTGCGGTGGCCGATGCGGTGGGCGAGCGGCTGCAGCGGCTGGCCGAAACCACGCAAGTGCTGCTGGTCACCCATTCGCCGCAGGTGGCGGCCCGCGCCGCGCGGCACTTCCGTATTTCCCGCGCCAAGGACAAGACCAAGATCGAATTGCTGAACGATGAGGAGCGGCTGGAAGAAATCGCCCGCATGCTGTCCGGCGCCAACGTCACTACTGAGGCCCGCGCCGCCGCCAAGCGCCTGATGGCGGAAGCTGCGATGCCGCTCAAAAAAGCGCGCAAGCGTGCTTAAATCCGCCGACAAGCTGACCTCTGCTGAGGCCGAGAGGGAACTCGACCGTCTCGCGAAGGAAATCGCTCGTCACGACCGCGCCTATCATGGCGAAGATGCGCCCCAGATCAGCGACGCTGACTATGATGCCCTGCGCCGGCGCAATGCCGAGATCGAAGCGCGCTTTCCCCTGCTGGTGCGGGCCGACAGCCCAAGTCATCGGGTCGGCGCCAGGGCCTCCGAGAAATTCGCCAAGGTCACGCACCGCGTGCCGATGCTGTCGCTGGACAATGCGTTCAGTGACGAGGATGTGGCCGATTTCCTGGGCCGGGTGCGCCGTTTCCTGGGGCTGAAGGAAGACGAAGAGGTGGCTGTCACGGCCGAGCCCAAGATCGATGGCCTTTCTGCGTCCTTGCGTTATGAGAACAGTCTTTTGGTACAAGCAGCTACTAGGGGTGATGGCTTTGAGGGGGAAGACATCACTCCCAACGCAAGAACGGCTTCCGACATACCGCTTCGTTTGTATGAAAAGCCACCCGAAGTCTTGGAGGTGCGCGGCGAAGTCTACATGACTCACAAAGCGTTCGCGGCGCTGAACAAACGCCAAGAGAAAGACGGTAAGCCAACCTATGCCAATCCAAGGAACAGCGCGGCCGGGTCAATTCGTCAACTCGATCCAGCGATTACGGCCAAGCGCGATTTGAATTTTTTTGCTTATGCTTGGGGGGAAGTAAGTAAGCTGCCCGAGAAAACTCAAAGTGGCATGCTGGAAAAATTCAAGAAGTATGGGTTCAGAGTTAACCCGCTGGCGAGACGTTGCCGTACCCTTGATGAGATTTTGACGTTTTACAACGAGATCCAAAGCAAGCGTGCCAGCCTCGGTTACGATATCGATGGCGTGGTTTACAAAGTCGATAGGCTCGATTGGCAAGAACGATTAGGTTTTGTCAGCCGTTCGCCACGCTGGGCTATCGCCCACAAGTTCCCCGCCGAACAGGCCGAAACCGTGCTGGAAGACATCGAAATCCAGGTCGGCCGCACCGGCAAGCTGGCGCCGGTGGCGCGGCTGAAGCCGGTCACGGTGGGCGGCGTGGTGGTGCAGAACGCCACCTTGCACAATGAAGACGAGATCGGACGATTGGACGTCCGCATCGGCGACACGGTTGTGATCCAGCGGGCGGGCGACGTGATCCCGCAGATTTTGCGCGTCATCCCGGAGAAGCGGCCCAAAAGCGCCAAGCCCTACAAGTTTCCGGAAAAATGCCCCGTCTGCGGCAGCCATGCCGTGCGCGAAGTGGATGAAAAGACCGGCAAGATGGATGTGGACCGGCGCTGCACCGGCGGGCTGGTGTGCGACGCCCAGACGGTGGAGCGGCTGAAATATTTTGTCGGCCGCGACCAGTTCGACATCGAGGGGCTGGGCGGCACCCTGATCGAACTGTTCCACACCAAGGGATTGCTGAAAGAGCCGGCCGACATTTTCGCCCTGACGGAAAAGTCCGAGAAAGTCGCCAAGGTTCTGGCCCAGCATCGCGCCGCGCTGAGCGAAGAGCGACGCGCCGCCGAGGGCAAAGAAGCGGTCAAGACGAAGGCCAAGAAGAAGGACGAGGGCGAAGGCAAGCAGGTCGAAAATCTGATGGCCGCGATCGAGCACCGGCGCACCATCGGCCTGGACCGGCTGATCAATGCCTTGGGCATCCGCCATGTCGGCGAAACCACCGCGCGCCTGCTGGCGCGGCGCTATCTGAGCCTGGACGCCTTCCTGAAGGGCATGACGTCGGGCGATGCGCTGGAAGAGCTGCAGCATATCGAAGGCATTGGCGGGGTGGTGGCCGAGGCCATCCATGATTTCTTCGATGAGCCGCACAATGTGAAGGCGCTGGGACGGCTGCTGGAATGGCTGACCGTCACCGACATGGCGGCGCCGGCCAAATCCTCGCCGGTATCGGGCAAGACGGTCGTGTTCACCGGTACCCTGGAAAAAATGACCCGCCAGGAAGCCAAGGCGCGCGCTGAAAGCCTGGGCGCAAAAGTTTCAGGCTCGGTCTCGGCCAAGACCGACATCGTGGTGGCCGGTCCCGGCGCGGGCTCCAAGTTGAAAGACGCGCAGAAGCATAACGTCACGGTGATGGACGAGGATACCTGGCTGAAACTGATTGGCGCTTAAATGCTGCGCGTGGCGCGATCCAGCCACGCGCGGGTTTCTTCGTCCACCAGGGGCCCGATCACGTCGCGCACCCTTGTGTGATAGAGGTTCAGCCAGCCGCGCTCGGCATCGGTGAGCAGGGACGATTCCACCAGATTGAGGTCGATCGGCGCCAGGGTGATGGTCTCGAAACCCATCATTTTGCGCTCGCCGCCCAGGTCTTCGGGCTGCGTGACCACCACCAAATTCTCGATGCGGATGCCGAAAGCGCCGGCCTTGTAGAAGCCGGGCTCGTTGGAACAGACCATGCCGGGCTTCAAAGCCTGCATCACCGGCTTCTTGGAAATGTTCTGCGGCCCTTCATGCACCGACAGGTATGACCCCACGCCATGGCCGGTGCCGTGATCATAATCCAGCCCCGCTTCCCACAGGGGGCGGCGGGCGAAACTGTCCAGCTGCATGCCGATGGTGCCGTCCGGGAAGCGCGCGGTGGCCAGCGCGATATGGCCCTTCAAGACGCGAGTAAAGCGGTCGCGCATCTCGGTCGTGGATTCACCCACCATAATGGTGCGGGTGACGTCGGTGGTGCCGTCGGGATATTGCGCGCCGCTGTCCAGCAAGAACATCTCGCCGGGATTGATGATGCGGTTGGTCGAGCGCGTCACCCGGTAATGCACGATGGCGCCGTTGCTGCCTGCGCCCGAAATGGTGTCGAACGATACGTCGCTGAGCACGCCGGTGGCGCGGCGGAAGCCTTCCAGGGTTTCGGCCGCGTCGATCTCAGTCAGGGTACCGCCGGCGGCATTGGCCTCAAACCAGGCCAGGTAACGCGCCAGCGCCGCGCCGTCGCGGATATGGGCCTTGCGCATGCCTTCGATTTCGAGCGGGTTCTTGCAGGCCTTGGGCAGCTGGCAAGGATCGGCGCCCTGACGCAGCTTGGCGCCCGCTTTGGTCAACCGGTCGAAGATGGCGGCGGCCGCGGTGGACGGGTCCACCAGCACGCTCTTGCCCTTCATGGCATCCAGCGCGGCGGCGAAGGCGCCGGGTTCATGCACCTGCACCGAATTGCCCAGGTGGGCCAGCAGTTCGGGCGAACGCTTGGCAGGGTCCAGGAACAGGTCGGCGCCGCCATCCTCATGCAGGATGGCGAAGGCCAAAGTGAAAGGCGTGTGCGGCACGTCGCTGCCGCGGATGTTCAGCAGCCAGCAGACCGAATCCGCCAAGGTGATCACCGCGGCATCGGCGCCGGTTTTCTTCAACCCATCGCCCAAACGCAGGCGCTTGGCATCGCTTTGCTCGCCGGCAAGATTATGCGCATGCGGCTTGGCTGGGGTGACGGGCGGGGCAGGCTGGTCGTCCCACACCGCATCGATGGGATTGGTCTCCACCGCCACCAAACTGCCACCGGCTTTTTCCACCGCGGCTTTCAGATGCATCACGCCATGCTGGGTGTGCAGCCAAGGGTCGTAACCCAGCTTTGCCCCTTTGGGCAGATTGTCCGGAATCCAGCCCTGCGGACCTTCGGCGACAAGATCGCGAGGTTCAAAAAATTTCGTATCGGTCTGGTTGCGGACTTGCAGCGTATAGCGGCCGTCCACAAACACCGCCGCCTTGTCCTTCAGCACCACGGCCGCGCCGGCCGATCCGGTGAAAGATGTCAGCCAGGCCAGGCGCTCGGCATAGGCGGGCAGATACTCGCCCATATGCTGGTCGCTGTGCGGCACGACAAAACCGTCCAGCCCGCGCCTGGCCAGTTCGGCGCGCAACTGGCCAAGCCGCGGCGCGCAGGTCGCGGGATCGGAGGTGTCGTCATAACTCTGGAAAGGCTTGTCCATAGGAACAGCCTAACGCGCGGGCTTTTCCAAAACCAGCGCGCTCCACGGCCCATCGCGGCGGCGGCCAATGAACCGCAGGTCACGATAAAAGCTGGTGACCAGCGCTTCCTGGTTCCGCAGCAGGCCCGACAGGACCAGCATGGCGCCGGGGGCCAGCGCCTTGATGATGGACGGCGCCAGCTGGGTCAGCGGCCCGGCCAGGATATTGGCGATCAGCAGGTCATAGGGCGCGCCGCCGCCCAATATGGGATTGGTCAGCCCGTCGGCGGTGACGGCGCGAACCAGCGGACCCACGCCATTGGCGCGGGCATTGTCGCGCGTGACGTCTACGGCGACCGGATCGATGTCGGAGGCCAGCACGCTGCGCTTCCACAGCTTGGCCGCGCCGATGGCGAGCAAGCCGGTGCCGCAGCCCAAATCCAGCACATTGCGGAAGGCGCGCTTGTTGGCCAGTTCGCTCAGCACCGCCAGGCACAGCGCGGTGGTCTCATGATGGCCGGTGCCGAAGGCCAGCCCCGCTTCGATCTTCATCGGGATCACGCCATGCGGCACGGTGCCGGCGTCATGCGCGCCATAGACAAAGAAACGCCCGGCCCGCACCGGCGGCAGGCCTTCCTGGCTGAGCTTGATCCAGTCCTGGTCGGGCAGGGGCGCGACGGTGATGTCCATGCCGGTGAGGCGCGACAGGTAGGCGGCGTCCGGCTCGTCGGCGTACAGCGCCTCGACCACCGCGCCGTCGGCAAAGGGTTCTTCCACGATCAGCACCGCCTGGGCACTGCCGTCCAGCTCCAGTGCGGCGGCGGTATCGGCGGCCTGCGTCTTGCTGAGCGCGACCGAGGCTTTCCACAAGGGCGGTGAGGGCATAGGCTTGTCCTAAAGGCGCGGGGCGGTATGCCGCGACGGCGGATGCCGGTCAACCGGCGCAGGAGGAGATGTCATGAAAACCGTACTTGTTGCCGCCTTGCTGGCGTTTGCGCTTCCCGCCGCGGCGCAGGAAAAAGCGCCGCCCGCGCCCAAGCTGTTCGCGAACGCCGCCGAGGTGGACGCCGCCCTGGCCAAGGTCCGGGC
>Ga0073936_10007638_pt1 | contig 13951 bp, 10 predicted proteins | sample AliMusrvi5mmetaG_FD_87041 | JGI IMG/M metagenome (GOLD analysis project Ga0073936, IMG submission 87041) | Freshwater lake bacterial and archeal communities from Alinen Mustajarvi, Finland, to study Microbial Dark Matter (Phase II) - Alinen... | ecosystem: Environmental > Aquatic > Freshwater >... | reverse complement strand
GCCGCCGCCAGGGCGAATAACCCTCGGTCAGACGCTGCCGGAACCGCGGATGAATCAGCTTGGCCAGGTCCGCCTCGCGACGGCGGTCGAAGCGCACAAACAATCCGATGATGGCCGCGCAAACGATCACGCCGGCGGCGATCCAGAGCGGCTGGGCGAAATGCAGGGAGGTGTCATCCATGGGAATAATGGAGCCGATGCTGGTCTTCATGGCAGGCGGCGGAAGCGGGTTTGGTTGAGGACCAGTTCCAACAACAGCAGACATAACCCGGGAACGAGAAACCAGATATATAACTCGTCGTACTGCTGGAATTTCTTCAACTTGCGGGTGGTGGTTTCAAGATGGTTGATCGCAGCATAAATCTTGGCAAGCGAATCGGTATCGGTGGCACGGAACGTTTGGCCGCCGGTGGCATTGGCGATCTGGCGCAACATTTCCTCATCGATATCCACCTTCATCATTTGCAGATGAGTCCCCCCGAACATGTCTTTGACGGGAATCGGCGCTTCGCCGCGGATTCCCGCGCCGATGGTATAGATCTTGATTCCCAAGGCTTTCGCGGCCTCGGCGGCAGTCGGCGGGTTGACGGCTCCGGCATTGTTCATTCCGTCGGTAAGCAGGATGATGATGCGCGATTTGGCAGTCGAATCACGCAGGTGGTTGACTGCCGCGGCAATGGCGGATCCAATGGCAGTGCCATCCTCGACCTGCCCCAACTTCACATCCGCCAGGCGTTTCGCCAAAAACCCGTGGTCGAGCGTCAAGGGACTCACCAGATACGGCCGCCCGGCGAAAGCCACCATCCCGAGTTTGTCGTTAGGCCGCTGGTCAACGAACTCGCCGACAACCTTTTTCACGACGTTCAGGCGGTTGACCGGTTGGCCGTCGATTTTAAAATCCAGCGCCTCCATCGATCCGGAAACATCCAGGGCGAGCACGATGTCGATCCCGCTGGCATCAATATCCTTGGAGCCCCGGCCAAGGCGCGGTCGCGCCAATGCGCCAATCAACAAAGCGAATCCCAACAATCCGATACCGCCAAGAAAGCCGCCGATCTTCGAACGGGGGCGGGCGCCGACGATGATCGCATCGTGCGTGGAAGGCATGCGCACCGCGACGGGCCGGCCCCAACGACCTTTCCAAACCACCATGACCGGCAGGCATGCCAGCAGCCACAGGAATTGCGGATGAAGGAACTGGAAACTTCCGTTCATGGCGTGACCTCCACGGGTTTGGTGTTGGATGTCGGCGCGGCGGTAGCGACAACGAACCCGCGCCCGGCCCCGATGAGTTCCCCGCGCTGACCCACATCCAGTGGCAACGCGGCGAATTTCGCCATGTCGCATGATTTCAGGAAAGCCCGCAAATGGTCGCGCTGACTGATGAGCGGCGTGGGCCCGTCTTGTGCCAGATCCCGCAGGAATTCCTCGGTCGTACGGCGTGGCGCGGCCAGTCCGAAACGCTCCGCAATGTAGATCCTGACCGTATCGGCGGCTCGCTTGGCGAAAGCCTCGGCGGAAATCGTCTCACGCAGGAACTCAAGTTCCGCCAGCGACCACAACGCGATTTCCACCGGACTCCGCATGTTCCGTTTGCGGCGGTGCGCCAGCCACAACCATGTGGCCACACCTAACAGAATTAATCCGGTGGCGACACCCGACCACTGCGCCCCGGACAGCTTCTTCAGCAGCGGCTTCTTCGGCGGCGGGATCTCGACCAGGGCTTTCGGCGGGCGGATGTCTTCAGCCGCATCCGGCGACTGTGCCGCCGATCTGTCAGAAACTAACATGATGATCACGGTCGCCGCCGCGATCATCGCCACGCGGAGGAAATACAGCCGGAATCCGTTTCCAAATCGCAATATCATATAACTCAGCCGGAGCGTTGCCGGCGGTTGTGGAAGAAGCCCATGAGCACGGGCAGCCAGTTTTCGCCATTGACGCATTCCAGCAGGTCCACGCCGAGCGAGCGGATGCGTGCGGCGGTCAGTTCGCGGCGCTGGCGGGACTGTTTGGCATAGGCGTCGCGGACTTTGGCGCTGCCAGTATCGAGTTCCACGACCTCGCCGCTTTCGGCGTCCTCGATGCGGACCCGGCCGACGTCGGGCAGCGATTCCTCGCGGGGATCGGTCACCGACACGGCAATGACATCATGGCGGCGATTGGTGATTTGCAGTTTGCCGCGGAGTTCGGCCAGGCGCTCATCAAACGGAGCGCCGAGACAGAAGTCCGACACCAGGAAGATCACGGCTTTCCGATGAAGGATCCGGTTGGCGAAATCCAAGGCTCCGGTGATATCCGTGCCCCGGCTGGCGGGTTGGAAGAACAAGGTCTCACGGATCAGGCGCATGATATGCATCCGGCCTTTTCCCGGCGGAATGTATAACTCGATCCCGTCGCTGAAAAGGATCAACCCCACCTTGTCGCGGTTGTGGATGGCCGAGGCCGCGAGCACCCCGGCGGCTTCGGCGGCAAGCTCGCGCTTGGAATCCGCCACCGAGCCGAAATCCGCGGACGCGCTCACATCGATCATCAACAGGATCGTCAATTCACGCTCCTCGGTGAATAGTTTCACATGGGGTTCGCCGGTGCGCGCCGTGACATTCCAGTCGATGGTGCGCACGTCATCGCCCGGCACATAATTGCGCACCCGGTCGAAGTCCATGCCCCGCCCTTTGAAAACGCTGGCATATCGACCAGCCAGCGAGTCATCGACAAGCCGGTTCGTGCGGACTTCCATCCGCCGGACGCGGCCAAGGATTTCCGCGGCGCGGGCCTCGTCCTCGATGCTGATCGGTGTCTGGGCGGCGGGCTTGATCATGGCACCGGCAACTCGTCAAGAATGCGCGTGATGATTTTTTCGCTGTCCAATCCTTCCGCTTCCGCCTCGTAGGTGACAGTGACCCGGTGCCGCAGCACATCCATGGCAATGCTTTTCACATCATGCGGCGTAACAAACGCCCGCCCGTTGAGGAACGCGTGGGCCCGGCTCGCGAGTGCCAGATTGATCGACGCCCGCGGTGATGCGCCCACCCGGATCAAGGGCGCGATGTGCACCCCGAAATCATCGGGCCGACGGGTCGCCCGCACCAGGCGCACGATGTAGTGCTTCACTTTCTCATCGAGGTACAGCCTGTTGACCATCGTCCGTCCCTGCTGGATCGACTCCAGACTGACCACCGGCGCGGGAACCGGCATCTCTTCCGTGGTGCCAGCCAAATCCAGGATCCGCAGTTCCTCTTCCTCATTCGGATAGTCCATGACCACCTTCATCATGAACCGGTCCAACTGCGCCTCGGGCAATGGATAGGTCCCCTCCTGCTCCAGCGGGTTCTGTGTCGCCAGCACGAAAAACGGCGCGGGCAGCGGAAACGATTGCTCGCCGATCGTCACCTGCTTTTCCTGCATCGCCTCTAACAACGCGCTCTGCACCTTGGCCGGCGCGCGGTTGATTTCATCGGCCAGGATGAAGTTGGCGAAAATCGGACCGTGTTTCACCCGAAAGCGACCTTCCCGCGGGTCGTAGATCTCGGTGCCCACGATGTCCGCCGGCAGCATGTCCGGGGTGAATTGGATGCGGTTGAATTTGGCGTCAACCAGCGAAGCCAGCGTCTTGAGGGCCAGGGTTTTCGCCAAACCAGGCACCCCTTCTAACAGGAGGTGGCCCTTCACCAGCAGCGAAATCAGCAGGCGGTCCACCAATTCCGTCTGGCCGATCAGGTAACGGCCGATCTCCGAACGGAGCGGGTGAATCCAGTGCGAGGCTTCGCGCACCAGCGTCTCGGCATCCGCCTGGTGGGTCAGCGGTGGGTCTTGCGTTTGCGGTGTCATTTTTCGATGGCTTTGATGATGAATTGGTTGAAGGAATCGTGGACCATGGGTCGCAGACGACCTCCAAAGGAGGGCCGCGCGACACGATGTCTAGCGACAACCTCCCCCGGACTCGTCTAAAATCCGCACCGGAGAAACCAGATGGAAACGACCGGAGCCGGGTCCGGGGACTCAGATCCCGGATTGCGGCGGGGATATTTCCCATGGCAAGCTATTCCCGGCTGATTCCCGGCTTGCCCTAGCGGCGGACGCACCTATCCTGTCCTCAAGCATCCACTGCGAATCATGAAACCGATCCTCGTCTCTCTGTGCCTGCCATTTCTCAGCGCCACTCATTTGCCAGCAGGACCGGTTGACTTCGGCGCATGTACATTGCTCGTCTGGGTCGGATTGTCCGCCACCACGCCTCAGAAGTTTGGAATCGCGCTGAAATAAGCCTCGTGCCGTCATGCTTGAAAAAAACATCCACGCCCTCATCTGGCTCGCCAGCGCGGCCACCGCGTTTGCCGGCCTGACCTTTCCCAATTCAGCAAAAGAATCGCCCGCCCCGGAAAAACCCGGACTGGTGATCGTGGATTTTCCTTTCTCCAACGATACTCAGACGCCAGCGGTGATCCGTACCCTGGAATCGTCCTGCCACTGCCTGACTGCGGAGATCGTGGATGGCAAACTCCGCTACGCGCCCGGCGAAAAAGGCATTCTCCGCGCCCGCGTGAAGTTCGAGGACGTCTCCCGGTCGATCAACGAGCAGATCGCGCTGTGGCTTGAGGGCGATCCCGAATTCACACCATCCGCCACCCTGGCGGTGCGCCTGTTGGTGCCGGAATATCTCAAGATCGAACCGCACAATCTATCATGGGCCATCGGCGAAGCCACCGCACCGAAAATCATCCGCATCCGCGCCGATGAAAAATATCCCGCCCATCTCACCAAACTGGAAATCGCCACGGACAAGTTCACCCAAATTCCCCGCACGATCACCGACGGCAAGGAATATGAAATCGAGGTCAGACCCGCCGATACCGCCGCCCCGAGCTTCTCCATCCTCCGCCTCGAAACCGACAGCCCGCTCGCCCGTTACAAAGTCATCACCTGCATGCTTTCCGTCCGCAGCGCCACGCCCTGACACCCGCCCCCATCATCCCAATCCCGACCATGGGTTTCGCTCCGCTCGGTTCGTCGTGATGGTGGTGGCCACGCGGCAGGTCACCTAACGGTCGTTAGATGAAAGAACGCGTCCGGCGGTACCACCCCGGAGACGCCCGGACCGGACCACGAGAGGGTGACGTAATTGTCGCCGTAGGATTCCATGAACTCGACCTTGAACTCATGATACCCCGGGGCGAGGGGCAGCGCTCCGACGTTCAAGCCCTTTTTCGAGTAATACTGTTCGACGGCGAGTTTGCCATCCAGCCACAATTTGGCATGGTCGTCGGCGCTGATGGAGAACATATAGTCGCCCGCCGTCTCGATCTTCAGATAACCGGTATGGCGCGAACAGAAATGGTCCTCATAGTTCGGCGGAAACTCCTTGTGGCCAATCTGCATCTTCGCATCAATCCGGGTCGTGTCCGGCTTGCGGCTCGCCATGTCCGGCCAAGGCTCGGGACTTGCCAGGCCAGGCCACTGATAGAACTCGGAGAAGATGCCGGCGGCCAGTCCGCCCATGCTGAAGGTGATGGTGGCCGGTTCGGAATCCGCCTTGCCGTCATTGACTTTGAAGGTAAAACCATCCTTGCCCCTGTAGCCCGCCGCCGGGGTGTATTTGAACCTGGGCGCGGTACCCGCCAGCGTGCCATGGGCAGGGCGGGTTAGCACGGCATATGTCAGCGGGTCCTTGTCAATGTCGCTGGCGGTCAACTGGATCTCGGCTGGCGTGTTCACCGCCACCGGCAGGCTCCGATAGTGGGCCACCGGCGGATGGTTCACATGAGTCACGTTGATCGTAACCGTGGCGGGCGGCGACACCTGCCCCTCGCTGTCGGTCACGGTGAACGTGAATTTGTCCGCACCGTTGAAATACAGCGGCGGCGTGTATGTTAGATCCGGAGCCGTGCCGGACAAGGTGCCATGGGCCGGCAAATCCGCCAACGTATAGTCGATCGCATAACCCTCGGGATCGGTGCCCGCCAGCTTGATCGCCTTGGACGTGTCCTCGGCCAGCGTCACGCTCTGCGGAGTGGCCACCGGCGGCCGGTTGGGCACGTTCTTCCCGTCCTTGAACTTGACTGTTAGATTCGCGGACACTCCGCCGTAGCCATCGGTGTCGCCCAGCAGGGCGTCGGACACGGTCAGCTTCAGGATATAGGTTCCGGGGATGGTGAACGTGGCGGCGCTGTTAGAGCTGGCACCGGTGGCATTCGGGCTGAACGTCACCGGTCCCGCGCCACGCACCTTGCTCCAGGTATAGATCAAGGGATTGCTGGCGATGCTTTTGGCCGAGGCTTTCAAGCGTGCGGTTGCCACCGGCTTGGTAATGATGTCCGGTGTCACTGTGGCCGAGTCGATGGTCTTGAAATAGTTGAGTTTGGGCGGCGGGTTCTTGTCGTTTTCAATGGCGGCGATGGTTGGCGAGAGTTGGCCGTTGCTCAATCCTTCAACCGGTGGTGGCGGGCAGTGGGTGTTCCAATTTTCCAAGGCCGGCAAGGTGGCTCTGGCTGCGGAACCGTACCGCCGCAAGGCCTCCATGCAGGTGTTGGCGTTGAGTCGCGAGCGATTCAACACGATTTTGGGGAAAAGCATCGCCGCGGCCAGGCCCTCGTCGTAGTGATGTCTTGAGAGCAGGTTGACGATCGCGTTAGGCAAGCGGAAATCAGGATAGTCATAGCCATCCATCAGGGTCTTGGTCAGCAGTGGGGCCAGCGCATTGATGTCGGCGGGTTGCAACGCATTGCCACTGACAAATCCGGCCAGGGCCGCCCGCCCGAACTCATGCGCCCGGGACATGGTGGCGACAGCCGGATAGAGTTCCCCGGTGGGCACCCCCGCGACCGAATCCTTCAACTGGCCGTTGAACACGGCCTGGGCCAGATAGGTTTGCGCCGCCTGACACGGTTCGTCCCAATGGATCGGCTCGACGGGCAATTCATGGCTTACGATGGTCTTGAGCATGTCCGATAGAACCGGCCGTGCGGCGGGTTTCCATAGTAAGGTGGCGGCACCCGAATAACCGCCCGCGGCCAGCCAGCGCACATAATAATCGCTGTCATTGAGCCGGCGCACCAGCACCGGCAACGCCCGCTCGTCCTGGATCAGCGTCAGCACCTTGGTGGCACCCATCCGTGTATTGACGTCCTTGGCCTCGGCCATTTCCAACAACCTGGGGACCAGCGGCGTCACCTCGGTGGTGCGGCCTGCCAGTTCCTGGGCCGCCCACCCGCGCTTTTGCGCCGACCAACTCGACAACGCGTCCATCAATTGATTCGCGCTCGCCGCCTTCAGGTCGTTGCGCAGGCTGCACACCCCGTCGGCAATGGCTTCGGTGACATCCTTTGAGGTGATCTGGTGTTTGAGGTTCCGGTCCTTTCCTGTTAGACATATCTTTCGCAGGGGCAGCGCATAGGTCAACATGAACGCCGCGGTGTTGCTGCAGCGCCCCATGCTGCCCTCGTCGTCAGGTTTGCCACCGGTGGAACCATGATAGACAAACGAGCCGTCCCAGCGGCGGGTCATATCGAGTTCCCAGGAGATTTTCCTGAAGTAGGCGGCCATGGCCTCGGGGCCGGCGAGGTTGACGGCCATCGGCTGCCAGAGTTTTGCCCAATAGGGGCCGCAGTGGCCGAATTCACGCAGCGCGTAAGCGGCGGTGCAGGATTTGGCGAAGTACTGAACCTGCGGGCTCATGTCGGCCTGGGTTTGCAATGCCAGTAACAGGGCGGCCTCGCCGTTTTTGCCATTGTCGTCGTGCAACTCCTCGGCCGGCGATTCGCCATAAGGCACGGCGCCCTTGCCGGCGAAGTAACTGAAGTAGCGGCGCGACCTCTCAATCGCCGGCGCAATCTCCGGATCCTTGATGCCACACTTGTCGCCCAGCACAATGCCGATGCTCACCACCAATCCAGCCTGGTTCAACGCACCATAGGGCGGGACAATGCCGTGGGTTGACGAACCGTCAGGTTTGGGCCAAGCCATGCCGTGGCCGTAGGTGCCGCACCAACTCTGGCCCCGCGCCGAGGTGATGGTGAACTCGCTGATGGCGTGCAGCACCTCCTTGTCGCCGGTTGTTAGATAATACTCGCTCAAAAACGTGTTGTTATAGCCCCATGGCCAGGCACACATTTCGTTCAAGGGCACGGTGAGTTTGCCAACCCCGGCGGCGACTTTGCGGGCGTATGCCTGCACCTTGGGCATGTCCTCCGGACGCCCGGCGGCCAGCAACGCCAACCCGAGCACCGCGTTGCCTTCGCTGTTGGCATTGAACGTCGCGTGGGTCTCGAGGAATTTGCAGGCGTTGGCCAGGATCCGCGTGGATTTGGGGCAATCGTAGGGAGCGGTGGCGCTATAAGCCCCCATCACCGCCAACGGGATGGTGACGTTGTCGAGGACGGTCCCCTTGCGCCAGATTTTGAGCGGGAGTTTGCCTTTGTGATCGTCCTTTTCGGCTTCGCTGATTGCCAGGCCCAGCGACTTGCGGGCATCCTCGGTGAACACGCCCGCGCCGATGCCCAGGATCACATCGTCCACTTGCAGAATGCCATCGGCCGGCGATCCCTTATCCACCGAGGTGATCTTGATCTGACGGCTCTCACTGGTCAAGCCTTCCGGCACGAACATCCATTCGTTGCCCGTGCTGTAAATCCAACCGCGCGCACCGGTAGGCCCCAGATTGTAGGTGAAAGTGGCGTCAATGTAGTCCTTGGTCGCATCCGGCGGCGCGGCCAAAACCGGACATGCCAGTTGGAACAAGACACCCAGCGCGAGCACGGTGGAAGAGCGAATGATGGTTCTTTTCATGAGGTGGACGTGTTTGTTAGATCGTCAGATTCGTGGTGGTGAGTGTGATCATGGCTCCCGCGCCGGCTCAGCGCACCTTGAGGCTGAGCGGGCCGTCGGCCGGGTCGGCGAAGGGGCCTGGTACCGACCGGTCCGGGTTACGGGGTTTGCCGAAGAAGTCGCCATCAATCCGCAGGGGCGAGCCATCCGGATTTTCATAGGGCAGCTTCGGGATGGCGGCCACGCCGAGCAATGCGGTGGTGACGGGATTTTTGTTAGACCCGGCATACCATGTCTTGTCACATTTCATTTCGAGGTACCAGCCGTCGGATTTCTCAACGAGTTTGACGGCTGGGTCAACCTCAGGCAGAGTCAGTGGGCCGACTTCCTTGGCATAGGGACGGGCGCCGTTGAGATAGACGTTGCCGCCTGTTTGCAGCAGGGAATTCCTTGCATCATACACCCAGAGTCCGAAGCCGCTAATGCTCTTTTTGGGGTCGGTCGCTGATACGGGCGCGTCGCCAGGGCGACCATCTCCGACGAAGATGTTGTTATGGAAACGGTTGTCTCCGCCCTGCGTGATGGTCAGACCCGCGATGGCCGTCGAATGAGCCTGCAAGTGGGGTGTCAGACGTCCCATGTCATACCAATTGTCGATTTTCCCGGTCAGCAGGTTATGCACAAAGGCGCCGCCTTCTGACATATCCCACACGCTTCGGGATGATAGCAAGAGGTTGTTGTCCACAAGAAACGGGCCGTGATTGACCTCCACATAGATGTCTTCCTCGCTGTTGTCGTGAAACAGGTTGCCGGTGACACGGGCACCCTGGGCCATCCAGTCGAGCCAGAGCCCGCGGTAGGCGCGGTAAACGTGGTTGCCGCGGATTTCCGTGTCGATGGCACCATGGAACTTGATGCCGGCCTGTTCGCAGCCGTCGTAATCCCGCACGACATGAATGTCATGGATCGTGTTGCCAATCACCTTGCTGAATGCCGCGCCGAGGCTGCCGACAATTCCCGCCTGGCCGCAGTGCGAGATGGTGTTGTCGCGCACCAGATGGTGACCGATGGTGTCCTTGTTCCAACCGTTCTTGAGCGCGCGGTGGATCGTGCCCACGTAGCCCTCGGCCGAATTGGACGACTTGTTATCGAACTCATCACCGTATTTGCCCAAACTCAGCCCGCTGCAGGCCGAATGCGAAATGACATTGTTTTCAATGATCCAGCCCTTGCTCCAATGAGTTCCGATCAAGCCGACCTGCTCGGCGGTGGGCGGCGCCCACGGGGTGGCCGCATGGCGCAGCGTGAAACCACGCACGGTGATATGATTGCGGCCCGGCTTGTCCGGATAGAAAACCGCCCGACGCACATTGATCTCGACGAGTTGTCCGTTGGGATCGACCCCCTTGAACTGCGCCCAGAGCGTGGTGGCATCCTTGTCCACCTGGCCGAACCACAGCGGGGTTTGGCCGACGGGTTTGAGCACGTCGTCGAGTTTGGCGGCCTCGATCACCCACTCGCCGTTCAGATAGACAGCCCCGGTGTGATGCGGCCGGCCCTTGTCCCAGAACCAATCGCCATGGATCAGGTCGCTGTATGGATTGAAGCCGCCGAACAGGGTGTTGGGGATCGTCACTTTCCAAACATCGTCCTGCACCTTAACCCAGCCCTTGACCACCTCCGAACCCTTGACCTCCACCTTCTCACCCGGCGCGGCCTGATAGACGATGGGTTTGGCTGCGGACTCGCCGCCGCGCGGCGGGTTGATCCATTCGCGGTAAGTGCCAGCATGCACGGTGATGACATCACCCGGCTGCGCGAGATTGGCGGCACGCTGGATCGTGCGCAGCGGGGCGGCCACGGTGCCGGGATGGGCATCGTCGCCGGTGGTGGCGACGTGGAGATCCGCGGCGTGGAGCGCGACCAGCGGCGCAAGCAGCAGGACGGTGAATCTGCAGACTGTGAATTTATGCATGTGGGAGTTCAGGAAGTTTGCCGTTCGGCGCGGCGGAAGGCCTCCATTTCGCGCTTGAGAGGTTCCCAGTAGTGACGGTCCTTGTCCTGTTCGGCGCGGACTTCGGCGTCGAGGGCAACCCGCAGATCCGGCAAATTGCCGGAAATCGCGAGGACGAGCAACGGGCGGGAGGCGAGCGCGCTGGCGGCCTCCGCTGGGAAACGGGCAGTGAGGTCGATGAGGCGTTCGGGGGTGCGGGATTCCGTGAGCCAAAAGAGGATTCGCTCGGGTGTTGGCTTAGCTCCCAAGGCCAGATAGTGTCCCTCCACAAGCGCGTCGATCATCGGCCAATCCTTCGCACGCTGGGTCTTCTTGGCATTCACCAGATCCGGAACAGAGAGCAAATGCACCTCCCCACCGTCGTCGGTGATGATGGTGGTGCGCCTTGCCCAGAGCACCTCAAAGGGCTCAAGATCTCTCAAACGGGTCATCACATCAATTCTCAGGCCCTCCACCCCGGCAGCCTGGCACCGGAAATGGACGGCATGCCCCCGCTGCAAGACGTCCGGGTCAAAGCGCGGAACCGCGATGCGAACCGCCTGCAACTCTTCCAGCGCCGCATGCAGTCCATAAAAATTCGACTCGTCAGCAAGAATCAGAAAATCCACATCCTTGCTAAACTGGGCCGCGCCGTAAAACACGCAGGCCTGACCGCCCATAAGCAATGCCAGAACCTGATGTTTCTGGATTGTCAAAAGGACTTGTCGGATCGGGGTCTGGATCAAGGGAGCCTCCCATGGCTAGGTATTGCGCGAAAATCCTCTCACTTTCCCGGAAGCGTTCCATGGGGGTGAGCGCCACCCATTCCTTCCATTCGTCGGGCCAGTCTTCGAATCTCACAGCGGAAAAATAGCAACTTCGCACGCGCTGTCCAGCACCGGTTTGACATCTTTGCATTGGCGCTCGCCGCTTGTCGCGCGTATCTTGTCCGCATGAAAATCGGACAACACCCACTGACGGTGAGACCTGCCGGCGAACGCGGCCTCAGCTTTCACGGTTGGCTGAACTCCCGCCACACGTTTTCCTTCGCCGACTATTACGACCCCGAGCACATGGGATTCCGCACGCTGCGGGTCATCAACGACGACCGGGTCGAACCCGGCATGGGCTTCGGCACGCACCCGCACCGCGACATGGAAATCTTCAGTTATGTGCTGGAAGGCGCGCTGGCACACAAGGACAGCATGGGCAACGGCAGCGTCCTCAGACCAGGCCAGATCCAACTCATGAGCGCCGGCCGCGGCGTCACCCATAGCGAGTTCAATCCATCAAAATCCGAGCCGCTGCATTTTCTGCAAATCTGGATCCAGCCGCGCGAGCGCGGGCTCACGCCGGGATATACCGAGTGGCATCCGACAGCCGAACTCGCCGCCGCCCCGAAGGTGCTGGTGATTTCGCCCGACGGCCGCGAAGGATCGGCCACGATCCATCAGGACGCGGATATCTATCGGATCCGCCTGCTGCCCGGCCAAAGCGTGACCCACGAACTACAACCGGGACGCGGCGCCTGGCTGCAAGTCGCAGAAGGAGCATTGACCGTCAACGAGGTGCCGCTCACCACCGGCGACGGCGCCGCCACCGAGGAACCCGGCCTGCTCACGCTGACCGCCACGGAATCCACCGAAGCGCTGCTTTTCGATCTTCTCTAACACAACCAACCAACTCCCACCACCATGAAACACGCACCCACCATCGCGGGCCTCCTGCTAGGCCTGCTGTTCGTCGTCTTCGGACTCAACTACTTTTTGAAATTCATTCCCATGGGTGGCGGCGGTCCGTCGGCGGGATCATCGACCGGGAGTTTCCGGCTCCCATCAGAAACTCACCCGGCGGAATCCAGCACATCACCATCTTCACCCCAGGGGCGAATTCGAATTCCCACTCCTCGCCTGGCTGCCGTTCAGACACTGCCAGTGCGTTGCTCGTCTGGATGTGAGCGAGGGAACGGCTAATAATTTCCGCCATGACTGGAGACCCGCCGTCCGGAAGGCTCACCAATCCGGTTGATGGCCGGATTAGCATCCCGGCTTCATCTGGTGTTCTTGTTAGTTCGTGAGCCATCGGAATGCGGCTATTCTGTCTGGAAAATCGACCTGATGCAATTCTGAATTCCGTGTCGACGCCTTGTTTCAAAGGATTGGCGGTGGAGTGCGGGCGCCTTGGACTGCAGCGAGCCATCGCCGCTTTGTGCGACTGACAGATTCTCTTCACGCGACAAGTTCACTGTCTGGGACCAGTTGAAAATGATTTGGCACATTTGGATTTCCTCGGGTGGGTTTTTCCGGGCCAAGTGCCCATTCCGTACCAGGTTCACGCGGACCTATGGAGTGAAGGTATGAAGCGGGGGCGCGCCCCCTTTCCCCGACAGAAAGTCGGTCGCGCTCTGAAGTGTCGCACGCGTTATATTCGCGCGGAAAGGAGACACGCCATGAAAGAATACATCACATTGGACGCGCACAAACATTATTCCTTCGCCGCCAGGGAAGAAATCCAGGGTGGCAAGGTCAGGCATAGCCGGATCAACCACGAGCCCGGGTGCATCCGGCGGTTCCTCGCCGATGCCGAGCCGGGCACCACCGTGGCGGTGGAAGCCACGGGCAATTGGTATTGGATCGTTGACGAGATCGAAACGGCGGGATGCACCGCGGCCCTGGTGCATCCGCGCAAAGCGAAGGTGATGCTCGGATGCATCAACAAAACCGACAAGCTCGACGCCGACGGCATGAACCGTTTACAGCGGGTGGGCACCCTGCCGACGGTGTGGATAGCGCCGGGCGGCGTGCGCGACCTGCGGGAACTGCCGCGCACGCGGATGTTCCTGACGGGCGAGCGCACGGCGTTGAAAAACCACATTCTGGCCAACCTCAACAAATACGGTCTGGCGACATGTGACTTCAGCGATCCGTTCGGCAAGGCAGCACTGGTGGATTTGCGCGGAAAGCTTCCGTTGCTGCCGCCGCAGACCGCCGCGGTGACCCAGGAATTGCTGGAACAATTGGAAGGCGTCGCGCATCGCATCGCCGCACAGGAGAAGCGCATCACGCAATTGGTGAAGGGCACACCCGATATGAAGCTCTTACAAACCATTCCCGGCATCGGCCTGATCCTCTCGGTGGTCATCGCGCTGGAGATCGGAACCATCGAACGCTTTCCGAGCGCCGGGCACCTGGCATC
>Ga0073936_10007637_pt1 | contig 13951 bp, 10 predicted proteins | sample AliMusrvi5mmetaG_FD_87041 | JGI IMG/M metagenome (GOLD analysis project Ga0073936, IMG submission 87041) | Freshwater lake bacterial and archeal communities from Alinen Mustajarvi, Finland, to study Microbial Dark Matter (Phase II) - Alinen... | ecosystem: Environmental > Aquatic > Freshwater >... | reverse complement strand
AGGTGATACTTGCAATCCCACACCGTGTGGCTGCCACGCTTGTAGTCTTCCATCCCTCAAGACTAGTACCGTCCGTCGCCTGAAGGCGAGGGGTTTACCGATCCCCTATCGGGGACTCTAAATAGGCTTGCCAATAAAATGAGCTTTGCCGCAGCCGGCCACAGGAGAGCCAGGCTGGTTCCGAATCCCCCGGACAGGTCCCAATTCAGTGCAATGCCTTTTGCCTATTGCAGGGAATGCATATTGATGTAGAATGGCGCTGCCATCGGTCGGGATTGGCACGTACAAAGAGCTGAATACCGCTCCATCTTTCCCTTTTCTGTCTCAAACTATCGGGGATATCTGAACATGCTGAGACTCTTCTGCAATCGCGCAGCGGTGTTCGCCGGGCTCATTTCGCTCATCCCTTTTGGATTAGCGCGGTGCGAAGACCAGGCGAGTCCCGCATCTTCGGCTACCTCCAAACCCGAGTTGGTCCTGCAAACGGGGCATACGGGTGAAGTGGGGGGCCTTGCCTTTAGTCCGGACAAGAAACTTCTGGCCTCCGGGGGCGGCGACCAGATCACTCTCTGGGAATTAAAGACCGGGCGACAATTGAGAACGCTCACTTCTGGAACATCCGGTTCCTCGCTGCCGGACGAGTTCATGAATCGATTTGCCCTCGCGTTCAGTCCCAATGGAATACTACTGGCCCAATTTAGCCCGGGTAAGGTTGTCGTTTGGGACGTGCAAACTGGAAAGGCGCTTCGCACAATTCAGGTAATGGGCGCCGCGGCCGAGCCAGGGCTGGATGCCGCAGTGAGCACATCGTTCTCCTTGGGGGGCGAACTCTTCATGCGGATGGAATTCAGTCCAGACGGCCGCTTCTTGGCCGTTCCCGGAACCGATCTGACGTTGTGGGATGTAGACACCGGTGAGAAGTTTCGAAGTTTTCCGCCTTGCCTGGGTTTTGCTTTTTCCGGCAACCGACAATTGCTTTTGCTTAATCTCACGACAAAAGGCAGAACCCACGCGGCGTTTACTGACATTGACACCGGCCGCGAAGTGCACGGCGTTGATCTCGCCGACGCATATTTCGCATCCGGAGTGATTTCAATTGTTCGTTCGCCCGAGGGTCATTGGCTTGCCATCGGAACGGAGAAACAGGGGCTGGCAGGCTGGGATATCACAACTGGCGACAAGTCAACGCCTCTCCCGCCGAATAGCGATTCGGCGGGAACAATTGACCGCAAAATGAGCCCCGACGGGCGGTTCATGGTCTTGAATACGCAATCCGGGGTGAAGATATTGGATTTGCCAACCCAACGGACACTCCACAGTCTCGAGGTCCCGGTCCGTGCTGACCAGCCGAATGCACCGGCCATGGCACTCACAACTGAGTTTAGTTCAGACAGCAGTCTGCTTGCGTCGACGGAATGGAATGGCCGCTTAAGCGTGTGGGATACCTCATCATGGACGAAGGTCGCCGATCTGTACAACCATGCCGACCTGTCGGGCTCCCTGACTTTCGAGCCGGACGGCAAGCACCTTGTAGCTGGCATAGCTCGTTGGGATCTTGAGTCAGGGAGCGCCACCGCGGTCTTGCCCAATTCTGCCGCGCCATCAGGGAACACAACTTCTTCGGGGCAACTCATCGCCAATACCGATACGAAGGACGGCACAATTCGAGTTCAGGAAGGTGGGACCGGTCGCGTTCTCCATACCATCCCTGCCCAACCGAAAGTTCTTCCCATTGGAGCTGTAATTAGTCCCAATGGAGAATGGATGGCTGCGCTCTACATATCGGCAAATTTGGGCAATGCCGTCCAGCCTCCGCCATCCACAGAGAAATCTGCCGACCGGCGACAGCAACAAAAGGATCTTCTTCGCGAATTCCAGAAGGGCAAGTTATCCATCTCCGACCTTTCGGAACGGCTCAATCCAACGCCGACCCCCGCACAGGACGATATAACGCGGAAGATAGTGATTTGGGACCTTGCCAGTGAGCGCCAGATTCAAGCGTTACCCATTGCGCCGGGAAGGTCGCCGGTAATAATGGGTGGAACTGCTCAATTCAGTCCCGATGGGGCATTTCTGGTCTTTGGCGGCACTGAAGGTTCGATTCAGGTCTGGGACGTCAAATCATGGAAAGAGATCTCGCGGTTCGCACTCCCTCGCGCCGAGCAAAAGAACTTGCTGGATTTCGGAGGTTTGGGTACGAATCAAATCCGGTCCATCGAAGTCAGTCCGGATGGCCGTTTGGTGGCTGCCGCAACCAGCGAGCAGAAGATGAATGTTCCAATGGCAGAACAGTCTTATCCGATTGGGCAGCCGGTAAAAGGAGGCAAGGTCAGCCGGTTCGGATTCGGGCTTCCTGTTATTGGCGCGCTCCATCGCGGTCCGGCAACGGGTGCACCTACCGTGCCTGACTCCATTCCGGATATGTCTCCCGGAATTTCGACTTCAGGTCCAATCGAAATCTTTGAAATCAAAACCGGGCGGCATATTGCGGATTTGCCTGGTCACGCCGGGGGAGCCAATCGCGTTGCTTTCAGCGCCGACGGTAAGACCCTTGCTTCGGGCGGGATGAATGGCGACATAAAACTGTGGGACGTTGCGAGCCAAAAGCTGATTCGCACACTGGCGGGCGGCGCATCCCCTGCTCTCGCGCTGGCATTCAGCCCGAATGGCTCCCTCTTGGTTTCTTCCACGAAAGAGGGTGCCGTGAACCTTTGGGATTTGGAAGACGGTCAGATGTTAGTGACCATGATCTCGCTCGGAGAAGGCAGTGACTGGCTTCAGGTAACTCCGGACGGGCTCTTTGACGGTTCGCCCGCGGCATGGAAAGAAATTCTCTGGCGATTCAGCGGGAATACATTCGACGTAGCTCCCGTGGAAATGTTCTTCAACGAGTATTTCTATCCAGGTCTCTTGCCCGATCTGATTGCAGGCAGGCGTCCGCATGCGCCGGCTAAGCTCGAAGACAAAGACCGCCGTCAACCTCAACTCGCCATCGAGCGGGCTGAAGCGTCAGTCGCAGGGACCGCGGCAACTTCACGAAAACAGAAGCTGCGGATCAGTGTGTCCGCTGCTCCAGCCGGAGCTGAAGATGTTCGTCTCTTTCGCAATGGCTCGCTGGTCAAGGTCTGGCATGGTGATGTGCTGCAAGGTCGCGCCTCAACCAACCTCGAGGCTGAGATTCCCATCTCCGCCGGCGAAAACAGGCTCTACGCATACGCCTTCAACCACGACAATGTGAAAAGCGCGGACGCCACGCTCAATGTCACGGGAGACGAATCGCTTCGCCGCAAAGGAGTGGTTTACGTGCTGGCGATCGGAATCAACCGGTACGCCAACGCTGACTATAACTTGAAATTTGCAGTGGATGACGCACGCAGATTCGGTGAGGTGCTGCGGCAAAATGAGGCGAACCTTGCCCAATTCGACCGCGTAGAGGTGGTGCCAATCTACGATGGCGAGGCAACAAAGGCTAATATCCTTTCGGCGTTTGCCGGACTGGCCGCCAAGGCTCAACCCGAAGACGTTGTCCTGGTCTTTATCGCCAGCCACGGTACCGCAAGCCATGGGCATTTCTACCTTGTCCCTCACGACATTGGCTACTCCGGCAGTCGCACACGTCTTGACAGCAGCGCTCTGCAAACCATCCTGAGCCACAGCATCTCCGATCAGGATCTGGAGCAGGCTTTTGAGAGCGTCGACGCCGGCAGGTTGCTGCTTGTCCTTGATGCCTGCAACTCCGGCCAGGCACTGGAAGCGGCGGAGAAGCGTCAAGGCCCGATGAACTCGAAAGGCCTTGCCCAACTGGCATATGAGAAGGGCATGTATGTCCTCACCGCATCCCAGAGTTACCAGGCCGCGCAGGAAGCTTCCGAGTTAGGGCATGGCTTGCTCACTTACGCTTTGGTCGAAGAGGGACTGGAAAAGGGCGCCGCGGATTTTGCGCCAAAGGATGGCCAGATCGTTGCGCGGGAGTGGTTGAGCTATGCCAGCAAGCGCGTACCAGAGATTCAACTCGACAAGATTCAACAGTTTCGATCTCTGAGCCGGGACTTTTCGTTTGCCGAGGACGCCCAGGGTCGCAACAGTCAACAGCCCAGGCTGTTCTACAGACGGGAGCTCGAGGACAGTCCCTGGGTCATAGCGCGGCATTAGAGCAGTTCGCGTTCCGATGCGTGAATGGAGGACGGATATGGTTGCCGATGATGCAAGAAAATGGCTGCTGACAGCCAGCCTTGCAATGACCGCCGGAGTCTTTCTCTTCTTCCTCGTTGCGCCTGCGGCAGGTTATCCACTCACCTTTGCTCAGGCGCGCGGATTTCTCGAAATCATCGTCCCGGTGTTCCTCGGCTATCTCGGCAGCGGGTCGCATTTCATCTTTTCGAACCGTTCAAGGCGCCCATCTCCAAAGCTCGATGCTTCCGGTGAATTGGTGGCCTTGATGATCCGTGGCCCCGTGATCGTCTTTGCTGTTATTTCCATCGGCGCCATCGCTGTGTTTGGTTTCTCCAACCGTATTCAGGCCCCCATTGGTTCGGGGATGAGCATCGATATGCTTGCTGGTTTCCTGTCGGCGGCTCTCGGCTTGCTGGCCGTCACAACCAATGTGGCCATCTCATACTTGTTCGCGACAGGAGATAAGAGTGCAAAAGCACGTGCATAGGATTTATGCAGTCGTGCTCGCCGCATTCGTAATCTGCGGGATGCCGGCGGCAGCCGATTCGAATCTCTCAAAGAAACGTGTTGAATTGCCGTATGTTCCGGATGCAGCAGCCGCAGAGCGCGATTATCATTCGCTGCTTGATGAGATCGAGCACCTCAATGCGGAAGAGAAAGCATCAGACTGCCGTTCCGAGCGATTCAAGCAAGCCAGGGAGTCAGGAACTCCGTGGAATTTCTGCCGCTTCTTCGCTTCCTTCCCCCCCGCCAACCAGGCCGCGACCGATGAAAACATCAAAGCCATTTATGGTTGGGCGCCGGTTGAGGCTGCCACCGATGCCGCTCAGCAGGTAGAACGATGGCAGATTCAAGCCGCCAATGGAACGCCCTATGATTGTGACGGTGCCGTCTGCAGCGTAATCGCCAAGGCCCTTCCACGCGGGAACGGCGAGGATGTCCTCGCTTCGTGCAAAGTCATTACCGGTGCCGATGGTGCGGCTATCGGTGCCCCGTGGCATTGCATGCCCGTCGCCATCCTCGCCGGAAAATCGATTTGGACGAAAATTGTTGCTGGCTATACTGAGATTCGTAATCGCACCTTGGGCATGCCGGATTTCGATCTGGCAGTCATCTCCAGACATTCCATGCCCGATGTTTTCTCTTTCTTGGCCGGTGCTGAGACCGCACTAAGTTCCCCACCCCTGGCATTGAGCCCTAAATTGGAAAGGAAAGGTTCCGAAGCCGCCACTCTGTTCGGGACGTCCCAATACGCTCCGTCGCAGGTGCTCGAAGCCTACCGGCCCCGACTGCGAGAAATGGCAACCGTCAGGATCGAAGCGTTCGGCGAAAAGCAGAACGGGCTCATGCTTATCAAGCTCTCTGTCTCAACAACCCTGCTCGTCAACACTCTCGCCAGCACCAATCCGGACGATTGGCATAGACCCAATCCATCGCAGGAAGGTGACTACGTCAAAGCGGTGCTTGCGAGCCTCAGGAAGTACCTGGAGCAATCTTGCCGGCAATCGCTTTGGCGGACGAGTAACGTGATTACTTGCGAATTATCAAAGGATGCACAGCTCCCCGATTGGGCGCTGCAATAGAAACGGCTGTTAAGGCTGCCCGGTCAGTCGAATGCAAAAACGTTATAGTTCTGCCCCAGGGTGCATCCCCTCAAACGCTCGTGTCTCCTGGATGGCTTCGCCAACCGCATTTCGGACCTTTGGCACTCTCTCACTTACTCGAACCGGGACCATCCCCGGCGACCCGAAGCCAATTCTCAGCCGTGCCAAAAGCCATCGGCGCTGAAAAAGTTGTTTCCCTTCCTACCTACTCAACGAGCTTTCATGGTTAAAATTTAGATGTGACACCGATTCGTATTGAGCTGCTGGGCAAGCTGCGCTTTACCTTCGGGGAGCAACCGATTACATCGGTCAACACGAACCGCATGAGATCGCTGCTTGCGTTTCTCGTGCTCCACGGGGAAGCAGCGCAGTCTCGAGAACACCTCGCATATATTCTCTGGCCTGAGTCGAGCGAAGCCCAAGCCCGAACCAACCTGCGCCAGTTGCTCCACAACCTCCGCCGCGCCCTCCCGGTTGAATGTTTGCTTCTTGTCAGCGACAACCAGAGTGTTCGCTGGCTTCCCCACAGTTCCTGCTCGATCGATGTGGTTGAATTCGAGGCGGCGTTTCGCGCTGCGGAAACGGTTCTGGATATCGATGCCGCCGCGGTACGCGAAGCGCTGGAGCGAGCCGCCAGGCTCTACCAGGATGATCTATTGCCTGACCTGTACGACGAATGGCTGCAACCGAAGCGCGAACATTTGCGCCAGATACTTGCAGAGGTCCTGAGCCGTTTGTCTGGGCTGCTCGAGGCGACCGGCGACTTTGCGGCGGGAATTCGCCATGTCGAGCGATGGTGGCCCTCGACCCGCTCCGGGAAGCATACTATCAGATCCTCATGCGGCTACATCTTCGGAACCACGACAGATCCAGCACCCTCCGTGTTTACCACCAATGCAAGCGTAACCTGCAGCGGGAACTGGGCGTGAGTCCCGGCAACGTGACGCAGGATCTGTTCATGCAATCGCTAAAGTCTGAAGATTTACCAAGCACTCCGGCAGAACTACCGCCAAGCGCCGCAACCAGACCTCTACCGATGGTGGGCCGAAAGCAGGAGTGGGAGCGTTTGCTGGGATGTTGGCGTCGAGTGACAGACGGTGCGCCGCACTTCGCCCTGATAATCGGTGAGCCTGGTGCTGGCAAGTCCCGCCTGGCAGAGGAACTCTTTGAGTTCTGCTCGCGCAATCCTAACTGGTCGACAGCGCGCGCACGGTGCTACTTTGCACAAGGGCAGTTGGCATATGGGCCGGTGTCGGAGTGGCTGCGAGCCGAGCCCCTGCGGCGCGTGCGGGTCCACTTACCCAAGCCGCAGCTTGGTGAATTGGCACGTGTGCTGCCGGAATTGACTGTCGGAAATTCCTCTTTCACCGCTGACAGTGGAAGAGACTGCTTCGCTTGCCGCCCAAGTCGCCACGCGTAAATGCGACCCCGCATTCTTGAGCGGTCTATACGAGACAACCAAAGGCAACCACTTGTTCGTAGTCGAAAGCGTACGCGCTTCCCTTGAAGATCATGAAACGAATCGTTCGGTGCCACCACGAGTGCAGGCTGTCATCTCCTCCCGTCTTGCACAACTTTCCCCTTCAGCATATGAATTGGCAGGAATTGCCGCCGCAATCGGCAGGCCGTTTTCCATTGAATTGCTTGCCAAGGGAACCGACTGGGATGAGGACAGCATCTCACGCGGGCTAGAAGAATTGTGGCAGCGCCGCATTATCGAACGGGAAGGCGGAGACGCCTACAACTTCACTCACGAACTCCTGCGCGATGTTGCCTATGCTGAATTGAATCCTATCCGCAGGCGATCGCTGCACCGTCGAATAGCGCGTTCGCTCGAGGAACTATACGCCAATGATTCCGAGGGGGGCAGCGGATGGCTCGCAGCGCACCATGATGCGGCAGGCATGGCAGACCAGGCGATTCACCAGTGTTTGATCGCCGCCTCCGTCGCAAAGCGGCGGTTTGCTGACGCCGAGGCCGCAGCCTTGATTCGCCGCGCGCTTCGGCTTTGTCGTGATCTGCCGGAAAGCGCCAAGCGTTCCAATGAAGAACTCACCCTCCTGGTTACTCTCGGTTCGGTTGTTACAACGCACGGGGCTATACCATGCCGGAAGTGGGCGATACATACGAGCGCGGATTGGTGATCCCGAGACAGATTGGCGATCGGCAGCATCTGTTCCCACTGCTGTACGGGGCATGGCTTTTCATGTAGTGCGCGGCGAGTTGGAGGAGTCGAGACGGGTGGCACAGGAGTCTGTGGACTCCGCGCTCCGTGAGAACGCCCACGCGGAACAGATGGCAAGCCAATTCCTGCTTGGGACCAGTCTGTTTCACATGGGACAACTCAACGCTTCGTGGGAACAAATCGAGCAGGCGGTGCAGGCCGAGGGCGGTCCAGCACACCCAGCGTTGGCGCTCCTCGCCGGCCCTGATCTCGGTGTTTTTCGCTGTTCCTATCTCTCGCATTTGCATTGCCTGTTTGGCAACCCTTCGGAGGCCCATGCAATGAGCGATGAGTCAATAGTCCGCGCTCGCGAAGTGTCTCATCCCTTCACACTCGGAATTGCCCTGAATTACGCTGCGATGCTTAATGTCTATCGCGGAGAGGGAAGTCTCGCTTTGACTCGGGCTGATGAAGCATCCGAAATCTGCTGGAAGTACGGGTTCGCCTATTACCAGGCCATGGCCGACATCCTCGCGGGCTGGGCGATCGGCATTGAAGGCGACACGGCGAGCGGCTTGGCGCGGCTGCGTCACGGACTGGAAGCGTTGAAGGCCCTCCGAGCGGAACTTCGTCTGCCGTTCTACCACGCTCTGCTGGCGGAGATTTGTGGTCTGGCTGGTCGAACCGGCGAAGCATTGGCGAACATAGCTACCGGATTCGCCTTCCTGAACAAGAACGACGAAACCTGGTCGGTGCCTGAATTACACCGGATTCATGGTGATGTGCTTCTACAGTGCGGAGATGCAACCCGCGCTAGAGCCAGCTTCCGGCGTGCTGTCGATCTCGCGAGGCGGAGCGGCGCCCGCCTGTTTGAGGTGCGGGCTGAGGCTCGTCTGAATGAATTGGCAACGCATGAAATCGGAGAGCCAAACCCCACCGAACGGTGATTCGTTTCCCATAGAACGCTTTCAGAACGCTGCGCAATTCAAAGTAGTAACTGAATCCGAGAATCTTCCCCGGATAAGGAGGAAAACATGCCGCAGGAAACCGTAACCCAATTCAGGAATCAGTTCCGTGGCAAACTGACTGAAACCACCGACCCGGAATACGACGAGGCGCGCAAAGTCTGTAACGCCATGATCGACAAGAAGCCCCGCTTGATCGCTCTTTGCGCAGATGTTGCCGACGTTATGAAAGCCGTTCACTTTGGCCGGCAGAATGATCTCAAGGTATCGATCCGCAGCGGAGGGCACAATGCTGGCGGCCTGGGGATTTGCGATGATGGCCTGGTCATCGATCTATCCCGAATCAAGTTTGTTCATGTCGATCCGGCAGCCAGGACCGTGCGGGTAGGTGGCGGTTGCACATGGGGCGACATTGACCACGCCACTCATGCATTCGGGCTCGCCGTGCCCTCCGGAATCATCTCGACCACCGGGGTTGGCGGTCTGACTCTGGGCGGCGGCATTGGGCACTTGACGCGACAGTTTGGTCTCACGATCGACAATCTCCTCGCGGCTGACGTCGTTCTGGCCGATGGGAAATTCGTTGTTGCCAGCGCGGATGAGAACAGCGAACTGTTCTGGACTATCCGCGGGGGTGGCGGGAACTTTGGCGTGGTCAAGTCGTTTCTGTTTCAGGCGCATCCTGTTCATACGGTGTGTGCCGGCCCGATGTTGTGGGAAATGGACCAGGCCGCGGACATCATGAAGTGGTACCGGGAGTTCATTGCCCAGGCGCCCGAGGAGATCAACGGTTTCTTTGCCTTCATTACCGTACCGCCCGGCCCGCCATTCCCGGAACATTTGCATTTCAAGAAGATGTGCGCGATCATCTGGTGCTACAACGGACCAATGGAAAAGGCGAATGAGATTCTCGGGCCGCTTCGCAACTTCCGCCCCCCAGCCTTCGAATTCGTCGTACCCATGCCCTTTCCCATGCTGCAAGGCATGTTTGACGGTGTCTATACGCCGGGTATGCAGTGGTATTGGAAATCGGACTTTGTGAATGAGTTGAGCGATGAGGCGATCGCTCTCCACATCAAACACGGTTCGATGATGCCCACTCTGCATTCCACGATGCACCTGTACCCAATCAACGGGGTTGCCCACAAGACTGGAATCAATGAAACCCCGTGGAGCTATCGCAAGGCAGTCTGGAGTGAGGTGATTGTTGGTGTGGATCCTGATCGCGCCAAGAAGGAAGCGATTACCGCATGGGCCAGAAACTATTGGGAGGCCTTCCATCCATATGGCGCCGGTGGAGCGTATGTGAACTTTATGATGGAGGGCGAGGGTGAAGACCGTATTCGCGCTACCTATCAGGACAATTACGAGAGGCTGGTGCAACTGAAGACGAAATACGATCCAGGCAACTTCTTCCGGGGAAATCAGAATGTCCCTCCGGAAGGGAGCACCAGGAATGCAGCCTGATCGAGCGGCCAGCGCGGCTTCATAATTCGAGTGTCCTTTGCGGCATCGCGTAAAGTGGCCCTTCCCTGAAGAAGTGCCTGCTCGCAAGCGATGGTTTTGGGACATGGAAGTGATGGAGCCGCGATAGCCTGGTGTGTCGCGTTATTGGTTTTGGTAAGCCAAGCCTCCCGGAACCTTGGTGCCAGTGTGCGGAACCGTATGGAAAAAGAGAAACTGGCGCACGCCGCGTTTTCGAAGATTGAAACATACCATGAAAACCACACTCCACAATAAGACATCACGCTCGCATTTGCTCAGGATGATGATGTTGTCACAACGAGCCGTCGACTATTCGATCAAAGCGTATGAATGGAGAAGCTCGGAGCTTTGTCGGCTCGTTCGCAATTTCGAAAAAAAATGGCGGGGACTTCAACAAAGCATCGGCGACGAGGGCCGCCTGTATCTCAACGCAGGAAAATAAGCCCACGGTCGCGCCGCCGCCGTCTGCTGCTGAAAATCTCTCACGAACAGTCCGCCGAAGCCGCGATTATGAGCAAATTAATTCGCGCGGAAAGTCTTTTCCAACCCTCCATCGAGTGTTCGAGGGTTTCCCGGGCATCGCCACTCATTCCGTAATGTTGAAGCCTGATCGGGCCGGTGTATTTCATCCTATGCAGCAACCGCAGCACTTGCGATACATCGTACGTGCCGCGGTCCAGCGGCTGGATCAACTCTTTCCAGCTCGTGCCGCCAGCGTCCGCGCCGTTGATGTGGACGCAGAACAAATATGGCTGCGCGGTTTGCAAAGTCGCGGGGAGATCTTTGCTATCCACCATCAGCCAGCGGCAGAATTCTCATTTGCCGGAGAGTTGACCACAGCCAGCCATTCAACTTTGAAAGTCTCAACTGGCTTGAGCTACGTCTTCAAACCCGCAAGGTTCACTTCCAACTTTTTGTTTTCAGCCAGAATCTGCTCCATCGTCAGCCGTGTGCCGCGCGCGGCAGCTTCCCGGCCGAGAATGCACGTCAATGCGGAGTCCACCGCGCGGGGAACGGTGTCGTTGGCGAAATGTCCTTCCGTCACGTTGCGATAAAACGTGTCGATGTTCCGCGCCGCCCCAGTTTCGTACAGGTTCTCCACGTTCGCGCGAAAGGCGTCCTCGTCGCTGCGGAACTCCGCCTTGCGCCAGTATTCCAGCGTGCCAAATCCCTTTTGACCGTGAATCGTGCAGCTCAGCGCGGAGGGCTCCTGGTTCGCCAGCGCCTGGCCAAAATGGTTATGCACCAGACCGTCGCCATATTCATAGATCACCGAGCACACGTCATGGGAATCGCCATGCGGATCGGGCCGGACGATCTGCGAGGCGCCCACGGCAGCCACCGGACGCTGGCCTAACACCCACAGCGCCGCGTCAATCGAATGAATGTCAAAATTGCCGTTGAAGTCGCAGCCGAGTGCGATGTCGTTTACCCAGGTCAATCCTTGCAGCCGGTTTTCAATCGTCTTCTCAAACGGCGGATCGGGGAAGCCGTTGCATATCCCAATGGTAGACACTTGGGAAATCTTGCCCAGCCCGCCGGCAAGAATCCGCTTGCGCACCTCGATGTTCCCCGGGTCCGTGGACATTTGGTAATCCACGAGGAAACATCGCTGCTTGCCGGTCGCAGTTTTAGCCGCCTGTTGAATGGCCAGGCAACCCGGCACATCGGCGGCAATCGGCTTGGCCATGTAAACATGCAGGCCGGCATCCACAGCCGCCTGCGCGTGCTGCGCAAAAAAATAGGGCGGCACCTCCAGTGCCACCGCCTCCACACCGCTCTCGATCAACCGCTTGTACCCTGAAAGCGTGCTGAATCGGCGTGAAACCTCCACGCCCAGCTCATTCCCCCACTTGTCGGCGTTGGCTTGAAAATAATCCGCCACAGCATGAAACTCGTAACCGCCGTGCTTCTGAAACAGACCGGCGATCCAACTGCCCCGCCCGCCGCAACCCACCAAACCCAGTTTGATCTTCCGCGTGCGCGCCGACGCCGTATCGGCCGCCTTCAGTGGTTGCAACCCTAGAGCGGAAGCCCCTGCAGCCAGCGACGAGGTCTTCAAGAAAGTACGACGATTCAGCCAGTTGTTCATATTGCAATAAACATATCATGTTCGTTTGACACAGGACTTCAGAACCTGGATGGCTCAAATACACCGAATCATCCGGGGAATTCACGGTCTTGAACAGCCGAATTCCGTGGCTCACTCTTGCACTGGCATATTATTCGGTAGACGGAGGATTCCTATGAAGAGACCCGCTTGGTCGGCGCTGCGTGCGTAGCGGTGGAAGGAGTGAAGATCTTCTCCAATCCATGTTTCAGCAGAAGCGGGGCAGCCGTCAACAAGCGAAGCGCCAGCAATCCAAGGTCATGATTAGCCGGTAGAGATTTGGGAAGCAGGGTTCTCTTGAATCTGAATCTCTCTTTCACATGCGCCCTCGGCGCTTTTGGATAGTCCCATGGTCGTTTACGACTGGCATGAAGCCTCGTCTTCGCATTGCGATTTGTCCATTTGCTCGCCGAGGCGCGCTTCACAATGAGGTGAAGCATCATCTGGTAGTTGGGTTCGACCGCTCATTGATAAGATTTACCTCTCAATACTGAGAATACAAAGTATTGGACAACCGCCCACTGTGATCAGAGAATAGGTCATAACTTTTCATGTCCCTCCTGAAGTGTTGGGGAGTCTAACCTCTCTCCAACACAATTTTCTACGTCCGGCCATCTCTCAACGCAAACCCCGTCAGATTCGAGATAATCCCGATGAATATAATTCGCATCGCGCTAGGTTGCATGTTGTTCTCTCTTGCGCTGGCCGCATACGGCCAGGCCTCTCCCCAACAGGCGCCCGCGGCGTGGCATGAAGTTCCGAGTGCAACGCTTGTTTCTCCTGAGATATCTTCCGATCAAAGCGTAACATTCCGGCTCCTCGCACCGAAAGCTTCTGAAGTCTCAGTTACCGGGAACTGGAACGGAGCGCCTGTCACGGTCCCGATGGTGAGGGCCAAAGCAGGCGTGTGGTCAGTCGTGGTTGGACCGCTGAAAGCGGATCTGCATGGATACACTTTCAATGTGGACGGAGTAAGAACCATCGACCCCGGCAATGCTGACACCATGCGCGATGGCAGCAACCTATTTAGCATGCTGTTAATTCCCGGACCGGAGTCGGCACTCTATACTCTGCAGGACGTGGCGCACGGATCGTTGTCTCAGATCTGGTACTCTGCGCCATTTCTCGGAACAATGCGGCGGGCATACGTCTACACACCCGCCGGTTATGAAAGCAGCGCAAGTCGGTATCCGGTCCTCTACCTTTTGCACGGCGGTGGAGGTGACGAAGACGCCTGGACTACATTGGGGCGGGCAACCATGATCCTTGACAATTTGATCGCACAAGGCAAGGCCGTCCCCATGATCGTTGTGATGCCGAATGGAAATGCGTGGGAAACCAATTCGCAAGGCTTTGCGCTCGGGGTTCACCCGCCACGCCGGGCTCCTGGAAGCCCAGGCTTTACAAGTGAAATACTGCGTTTTCCGCAGAGCATGACAAAGGACCTGGT
>Ga0073936_10007633_pt1 | contig 13953 bp, 10 predicted proteins | sample AliMusrvi5mmetaG_FD_87041 | JGI IMG/M metagenome (GOLD analysis project Ga0073936, IMG submission 87041) | Freshwater lake bacterial and archeal communities from Alinen Mustajarvi, Finland, to study Microbial Dark Matter (Phase II) - Alinen... | ecosystem: Environmental > Aquatic > Freshwater >... | reverse complement strand
GTTCGTAGAGGATTTTGTAGAGCTGACGGTAGCGAATGGAGTCGCTCCGCCACCCGCTGATACCGCCCCCTTCCCAGGGTTCATTCCAATAATCGATGATCTGCATCGGTCCGGTGCCGTCCGCCCCGCAATACCGACCGATCACGGTTTCGACGAATTCGCCCCAACGATCATCGTATTGCCGATCGTGTACCTGGTTATAAACCTGCTGGTTATTTGTTGTGATCGTATTCGTCGGCGAGCCATACAGGTTGCTGATGATCCACATGTGTTGCGCATGGGCTTCACCCATGAAGGCATCCGCTTTCGTCCAATCGAAAGGTTTGCGCTCACGCGGGAACTCGTGGTCGACGTTGTTCCAGTCGGGGTAGGCGTCGGTGCGCACCCAGCGGTAGCCGACCGCGGAGGCCAGGCGCAACTGCCCGAGCTGGTCGTGGTAGAGATCAAGGGTATAGATCATCGGCGCGGCTTTGCCATCACCGTTGTCGTTGACGTTGTAGGGGTGGCATCGGGCAAAGGTGGCGACCGGCTGCCGCCCCAGACCGGGCAGGTTGACAACCACCAGATAGGTGCCAAAAAGGGCGAAATCCTCGAGGCGGGACTGCCAAGTGAGTGTAGCGTTCTCACCGGGTTTCAGGCTGATCGGCGCCTGCGGGTAGGGAACCACCGATCCCAACGGGACGAACGGCACCAGATGCCCCTGCATATAGAAGCTCTTCGGGAACCCACCTTCCTTCTCCAGGCGCATCCCGTAGCGTACGACTTCCAGCGTCGGCGTCGCTTCCAGCGTTTTTGTCTTCTCCATATTGACGATGGCCAGTGTCATACTGACCGCCTGCCCGGGGTAGATAATGCCACCATAAGGTTGGATCGCGCGGCATTCCGCATGCCAGCCATTTGTGCCGGACAGATCGATCTGTAGTGGGGCATTTTGTTCCGGAAGACTAAACTGCATCTCCTCCGCGAGACCGACGCGCAACCAGGCACAGACCAAGCACCCAAAAAGTGCCAGCATAGCGAACAAACGTCGTGTGGTCATACAACTACTCTCCTGTCGGTGTAGTAGCCCGCATTATTCATGAACAGATGAGTCCCTGCGGGTGATCCGATCGCCGCGGTTAGCGGCGAGACCGGACCGGCGTGCGCACTTGCATTCGCGTCGAATTACGCGTGATGCATTGGGCTTGCAGGCGGACTTGCAGCGGGAGGGAATGTCCCTGTAAGGCATTGACTAACAGGATGCCCGTCATATCCGCCATGTCTTGCAGGGGCGTACGCATCGATGTCAGGTTCGCCATCCGCGCGGCATTGCTGTCGTCAAAGCTAATGAGGCCAATATCTTGGCCTGGACGAATGCCACGCTGCGCTAATAAAGTGTGCAGCGCGACTGCGATAACATCATTGGGGATGATAAGCGCACTCTCCCGCATGCCTACCGCGGCCAGACAGGCATCGAGTACCGCGTCAAGGTGGCGCGTTTCGTCGTCCGCGATGTGGTGCATCCAGGCGCCCAGACTGCACGGATACGGTGCTGCCGGGCAAGTGACGAAGGTAATGCGATCGTCGTGAAACTCGTTCACCGACCGGCGCGCGCCCAGCACTCGCTGGTACAACCATTCCTCCTGGGTGAAGGGGGTAACGAATCCGATATGGCGATATCCTTGTTCCAACAGATGCTGCGTGGCTTGATACCCGTTGGCCTGCTCGTCGACATAAGTATGGGGGATGGGAAGGGGAATGTCTTCTGTCGCAACCGCCATAAGCGGTACTGATGCCGCGGAGATTACCTGGTGCATCGTTTCCAACCAGGCAGGTTGCTTCTGAAAATAGAACACCGCCAGGCCATTCATCCCGGAAGCGATGGCATCGTTTAGCACCGCCTGCAGGGGGCGTTCCCCGGCAGAGGTAACCACATTAAACACCTGGGTGGCGACGCCGTGACCGGCGCAGGTGCGCTCCAGGGTACGCACCAGAGTCAGGCTCCAATCGGAGGGATCCGCCTGGGGGTCGAGTATGGCGACGATGCCGATGATAGGCTGTGCGGTCCGGTGGGAAGAGGCGATCGGTTGGTACAGGATATTGGACGTCTGCAGTGCCGAGACGCCAACCGCAACATATGTCCCACCCCCGCGGTCGGCACGCAGAATGCCGTCGAGTAACAACGGAGTAATAGCCCGTTGCACTGTCGAGATATCTGCATGATAGAGCCTCGCCAGCTGCTGCCGGCTGGGTAATCGCGCGTCGACCACCCATAGCCCATCCGCGATCAGGCGCCGCAAGTGATCTTCGATCTGCTTGCAGAGCGGGTAGCGGCGCCCCGCTGGTTGATAGGAAAAATGGAACTCGTCGACCACCTAAGTGTTACCTCATTGTTATGTGCAAAACAATATGCAAATACATATTATAAAAAAGGTGTTAGGTGTGTCAAGACGACAGTATATTCTTCACTAATAGTCTTCGGCCGTCCCCGGGGAGTTCGTTGCAATCACTTACCTGCAAACCCGCATTTTCATGAACGCAGAATACTTCGGTTAGCCAGAGCATTATTCACTTCGCGAATAAAGTGCGTGATCCGTGGGTAACGGCGAAAACACTGTATGCCATTGGCGATTTCGGCGCCGTATGCTATGCTCCCTTTGGCGTGGTGGATCTCGACATGTCGCTCCCACAAGATGACGGACCCTGCGCCAATCCGGTTGCCGACATCCGTTGGGTCGGCGCTAAGGCGGACAGCGCACAACTCTTCGCCGCCACCTATGCACAATTAGGGGAGATGAGTAACAGGAGCAAATCGGTTCGGCTGTAGGCTGCCGTTGAATGAAAATTTATCGCTATTAGTCGCTGAAGGAGAAATATAGGTCTTCGCTACATGGGTACCGCTCTTGAGTTCCACCCGATTGCCCGCTAGACTAAGGGGTCGTCCAGCAATAACTGTTCCATTTGACGCCGGGCGCTTGCCCGTGGGCCAGGCGAGCGTCCGCCGATATATGAGGTCATATTTCAAGGACGCTCAACAACGCCGACGGGCAAACGAACAAGTTGGATGCAATAGTTATTGCTGGACGAGCCCTTAGTGAATCATTTTCGTGAGGAGTGCACCCACCATGCAACCTGCTATCAATACCGTGTGTATGCCCGAGTTGACCTGGTCGGAGGCGCTGGCCGCATGCAAGACGGCGGGGTTTACCCGCATTGAGTTTCTGGCCGTGCCGGGATGGGCGCACATCGACCCCGCGGTGCAGCGCGCCGAGGAATTGACGGCGACGGCAGCGCGCATCGGCGTACAAATCGTCGGCATCCACGCCGGCGGCATCGACGGGGCGAGCGACGCGCAGTTGGAAGCCTCGTTGGCCTACATCCGCACCGTGATGGAACTCGCCGGGGCACTGAACGCTGAGCGGGTGGTCTTCAGCGGCTTCCCCTGGCCCGCCGACCTGACGCCGGAGACGCGCGCGGCGATCCTGGGCCGCATTGCCCGCGGGCTGGCGTCCATCGCTCCGCGCGCCGAGGTGCTGGGGTTGGATATCTGCCTGGAAAACCACTACTGCTGTCAGATGGAGACGCTGGCAGATTACGAAGCCGTGTTTGCCCAGGTGGTGCACCCGCGCATCGGCGCCACGGTGGACACCGGGCATTTCACCGCGTCGGGCGTCGACCCGGTGGCGGTGGTGCAGGGACTGGGCGCGCGTGTGCTCAACGTGCACATGAAGGACCACATCGGCACCGAGTCGGTGGGGCTGGGTTATGGCGCCACGAACAACCTGGGTGTGGTGCGCGCGCTGCACGCCCACGGTTATCTCAACGACCTGACAGTGGAACTGGAAGTGCACGACCGCACCAACGCTCTGCGCTTCGTGCGCGAAGCCTTCCCGTATTTGCACAATATCATCAGCCTCGTGTAACTCGGAGGATCACCATGGATGACCTGCGTATCGGCTTCGTCGGCTGCGGCACGCATGCCACGAACAATCTATATCCCATGTTGAAGTATGCCCGCTGTCGGCTGCAGGCGGTATGCGACCTGGACCGCGAGTTGGCGGAGCGCAACATGCACATCTTCGGCGGCCGGGAGGCCTATACCGATGCCGGCGCGATGCTCGACGCGGAGGCGTTGGACGGCGTGATCGTTGTGGGTCCACCGGAGTTGCACGCCACGGTGGGCACTATGGTCCTCGAGCGCGGTATCCCACTGCTGGTGGAGAAGCCGCCCGCGGGCACACTGGCCGACGCTGAGGCGCTGGTGCGCGCCGCGCAGGAGCACGGCGCCACGGTGATGGTGGGCTTCATGAAGCGCTTCGCCCTCACCTACGGCAAAATCCATGCCGAGATGCGCACCGGGCGCTTTGTACCCTCCTGCGGCTTCTTCCGCTATACCCACTGGGCGGGCAACCACTTGCCCGGCATGCTACTCGGGATGTCCATCCACCCCATCGACCTGGCCATCAGCTACTTTGGCGACGTGGCCGAGGTGACGGCGGTGCCGTATGACACCGGGTCGGTACTCTCACTGGCGCTCATACTGAAGCACACCAGCGGCAAGTGGAGCGAACTCATGCTCGGTTGCCATGGTCCGCGCATCCAGGAACACGTGGAGTTGAGCGGCGTCATCGATGGCAAGGACGGCTACTATGTGGTCGACGACATCATCCACCTGCAGGAGCACACCGCGGGCCTGGGCGGCGTGGACGTGATCGCCCCCAGCCTGGCGGAGATTGCACCGCAGTTCGACTTGCAGGACATCCGCACCTGGCGTCCCGACTATGGCATCCCCAACATGGGGCAAAACACGCCCTTCCTGGCCGGTTACGCGGGTGAGATCCGCGAGTTCGTCGACGCGATTATTGAAAAACGCGAACCCTGGACCGGCGCCGACGAAGCCCTGAAGGCCATGCGCGTCATCGATGTGCTGCTACAACATCCAGAGGGGGGGACATTCGCGGTGGCGAAGTGATGGTTCATCGGTTAATGAAGGCAGACGGTATTTTAGTAATAATCTTCAGCCGTCTCCCATGAATACGTTCACCGCAGTCAATAAATAGCGTTCCTACATCAGTTCCTTCGGCGCGGAGTTTTCAATCGGCAAACTTATTGGTATGCTAACCCGCATTATTCATGAACGCATGAATAATGCTTCGGTTAGCCGAAGCATTATTCGCTTCGCGAATAAAGCGGGCTATTCTGCTTTGCCGGCGTGTTTCGCCTCGCGCGTTACCGCTGTAAAGGAGCTACGCTTATGACGTCAACCGATCATTGGCTGCGCGCCAGTATGATGAACCTGTTGGTGGACTATTACACCGAAGTGCAATTTCGTCCCTATGGCTCGGAGTGCGACCTGGCGGAGACGGTGGAATGGCTCAAGCAACTCCGGCTGGGTTATCTCTGCATCTATGCCAAAGGACACAGCGGTTACACAAGCTGGGATTGTTCGCTAAAGACCAAGCACACCATGCTCAGTCGTGACATGCCGGCCTTTTATCGCGAAGCCACGCGCGCGGCCGGGACCCGGCTGGTGCTCTATTTCAGCGGCACACTTGACGGGATCGCCGGGCTGCGCCATCCCGAGTGGCGCATGAAAAACCCCGATGGCACCGACAAACAGTACTTCATGGACTTCCAGAATTTCACCGCCTACGCCAACTGCCCGCAGAGTGAGTTCTTCGAGGCCTGGGCGTCCATCCAACTGCGCGAACTGATCGAACGGTATGACCCCGACGGCTTCTGGTTTGATGGCGACTGGGGTGGCCCCTGCTACTGCCCGCGGTGCCAGGCACGTTTCCGCCAGGAAACCGGATGGACGGAACCGTGGAGCGAAGTGATCACGCGGCCGGACTTCACCGCCGCCTACCAGCCGGTCTGGAACCGGATCGAGAGTGAATGGCGGGAGCGCTGTCACGGATTCATCACGTCGCTCAAACCGAACTGCGTGTATAGTGCCGGCAACGTCAGCCCACGGCGCGAGTTTCTCGGTCCGTTCGACTGGCGCAGCGGCGACTTCTTTTCGCCCGGCTTCTTCTTCCTGCACGACATGGCGCGCATGATGCGCTGGTATTCAACTCTCGGCGTCCCCTTTGATGCCTACGTCTGTGATACCAGTTTCACCCACGGCAGGAAACATGTGCGCAGTCGCTCAAAAACCGTCGAACGGATGATGCAGGAAGCGGCGGTCGTCGCCGCGAACGGTGGGGCGGTGGGCTACTGGACCTACCCCAACGGCGACGGCGCCTGGGTGCCGTCACGGATGAAGAAGGCGGTCGCAGTGCGTGACTTCCTGGCCGCCCGCGAGAAGGAATTCCTGCATACGGAACCCTATCCCGAGACCGCGATAGTGGTGACCGATCCGGCAACCCCGACCTTCGGCTGTGGCGGCGTGCAGGGGGCCCACAAGGCACTGGCCTCCTTGCACCGGTCACCTGTGGTCATGGATGAGACAGGCCTGACAGCAGGATGCGCCTACCGCCTGATAGTGGTGCCGGAACAGGCGGTGGTTCCCCCCGATATGGTGACGATACTCGAAGCGTGTGTCCGCGCTGGCGGGCTCTTGCTGACCACGGGCGCGACCATCCAGACGCCGGGCATCCAACGCCTGTTGGGTGTCAGTGGGTTACAGGCAGCGGCGGTGGCTGACGGCCACGTGTTGTTACGGGATGCCCCCTTCGGGGAGCCGACAGGGGTCGACGCGCCGTGGGATCGCATGGAACTGAGTGTCGACGCGGGAAACGATGGTTGTGCCACAGCACTGTATCCGCTGTTCCTATCCTGGGACGCGCTCAACGCGGAACTGCGCCACCTGAACAATAACTGGCCCATGCATGGACAGGTAGATGAATGCAACCCCGAGCCAGCTGGTTGCCCGGCAGCGATGATGCGCCGCGTCGGTCAGGGGTGCATGGTCCATATCGCGACCGCCATTTTCGGCCAATACAGTATACTCGGTGATCCTCAGCTCCTACGCTGGCTGCGCGAACTGCTGGATACGATGGATCCGTCGCCGTTCCTGACCACCGACGCGCCGTCCTGGGTAGACATATCCCTGCGCTGCAAAGAAGATCAGTTACTGATACACTTCGTCAACCAGAATCCCGGACGCGATGTCGCCCGGTTAGGCGCCGACGACACCTGGGTCGACGAGATTCCCGAGGTCGGTCCGTATCTCCTGGAGATGCGCCTGCCACAACCTCCGCACGTTGTCACCTGGGAGCCGGGGGGGCTGGTGTTGGAAAGCAAACACGCATCGGGTTTGTTCCATGTTGAAGTTCCGCGGTTCCACATCCATGGCTGCGTTGTGATAACGAGAGCGTAACATGATGGCCATGAATGATTCCTACTTTCACTTTCGAGGTAATTGCAAAACCTTGGCTGGCGGCGTCGCGGCATCTTTTCCCGCCAGGCGGTGTCCGCCATTTCACGTGTATCGCGCCTTGATACAGTGTGAAATGTCTTCCTTACCTGACGGAAAAATCGGCTCGCGATCCACTCAGCCAAGGTTTTGCAATTACCTCTTTCAGTCGTCTTCGGATGAACACCTATTTGCTGGATTCATCAGACGCGTAGCGCTTCGTCATACATCGCCAGAATATTCTCTATCGGAATATCCTCGATGAAATCCTGACTGCTGCAGAGAATATAGCCCCCGGTCTCTCGCGTGAGTGCGCGGTACTCCCGCACTTGCGCGCGCACCTCGTCCGGCATACCGAAGGGGAGCGTGTGCTGGGTATCCACCCCGCCATGGAAGGCGATCTTTCCCCCGTAATCCCGCACCAGTGCGGGCAAGGCCATGCCCGCCGCACGTATCTGGATGGGATTGATGATGTCGACGCCGTCTTCGATGAGCCAGGGAAGGATGTCGCACACGCTGCCGCAGGAATGCTGCATGACTTTGCAGCCAAAATCGTGCGCGAGATCGAAGAAACGCTTCAGCGGTTGGCGCAGGAAGCGCTGATAGAGAGCCGGCGAGATGAACAGGCCGCGCTGGGTGCCGAAATCATTGCCGAAAAACGCGATGTCCAGCTTGCCGCGACAGGCTTCGAAGTAGCGCCGGGTGACGTCGAGTTCGAACGTGACAATGCGCTCCGTGATGGCCTCGACGAGGTCGGGACGGGTATGCATCCAGACGAAATAGTTCTCCTGTCCAATGAGCCCGGCGACCTCGTGAAAGAAGGGGCACCACGGACTGCCGTAGGTGGCGTATTCGTCGTGATACTGTGCGCAGGCCGCGGTGACCCCGGCATAGTCCAGCACATCCGCATGCGGCCAGGGGTGGGTATATACGTCATCGACGGAGGACTCTTCGTTGAAGGGAAGCACGACATGCCCGTGCTCGGGGTGGTAACACACACCCCAGAAATTACGCACATATCCCTCGGCATCCGGCGAAAAATCGGGTTGATAATATGAAAACCACACCCGCCGCATATCGATGTGCAGCGCTTGCAGCAACGCTTCCATATCCGGCAGGCCCAGGTGCGCCACCAGCCGCTCGGTCACCGGCGGCAGGGCATGATAATCGGCTGGCATGCGGTCGGTCGGTAAATGCGCGATAGCACGCAGAACGCGTTCACGCGAAGTCATCGTTGCCCCTGTCATTGTGCATACAGCGCACGGCTGATAGCCAGGAATTCCTCGCACATCGCGTTGACGCTATCCCAGGTATGGCCGGCGCCGACGGGGTCGTCGTACCAGCGCGGGAGGAAGCCGCCGGCGGGGCGTCCGAGGTTGGTCGCCATGGCACGGGCATAAGCGCGGATGTCGTCCAGCGTACCGTGGCACATCGTCTGCTGGATATCGACCGGGCTGAAGAAGGCGAGGCGACCGCCGAAACGCCGTCCGAGTAGCTCGAGGCCCATATTCTCCTGCTGATCCATGTGGATGACCTGCAGCCCGATCTCGATCAGGTCATCTAAAATCTCCACGATATAACCGCAACTATGCAGAAAGGTAAGCATACCCCGCTCGCGCGCCGCCTGGAAGAGGCGGGCGTAACGCGGCTTCCAGAAAGCGCGCCACTGGGCGGGCGCAATCATCAGCCGGTCTTGCAGGCCCCAGTCGTCCCCGATGAAAAAACCGTCGACCCCCGCCACGGCGTAGTGGTCGATGGCGACCAGGTTCATCTCGACCAGGATGTCAAGCAGCGCCTCGACCTGTTCCGGCTCCTCGGACAGGTCGGCCCACAGGTTTTCTACGCCGCGCAGATAGGTCGCGCGGTGATACAGCGTCATGCCGTGGCCGATGAGGAACCGGTCGCTCGCCTCTTCACGCGCCGTGGCCAAGTTCTCCCAGCGGGAGGGCTGGGTGACGTCCGGAATCGGCAAGCCGGCGAGATCCGACCATTCCTTCAACGGCGAATCACTCACCTGGCCCAGCATAGACGCGCCGACGTTTTCCCACACGCACCCCCACTCGTCCGTGCCAATGCCGACAAACCAGTCCGGCGATGGGCTCATCCCCGTGAAGGCAAAGTCGGAACCATATGGATCAGGAAAGTGGCGCGGCAAGCGCTCCGGACTCTGAAAGAGAATGGCGCGGCGCACAATTTCACGACTGGTCATTATAGTCTCCCTTGAACACGGTGCTTCGTCAAAAGTATATCCGCTCACGGAATAACCGTCATCTCTGGCAAAATAACGGGCCTAACAACTTTCACGCCGGAGGGATCTGGCAGGAAGTTTGGTAGGCATCCAGCATGATGCGGTAACTCTCCGGAGGCATCCCAGCAAAAATACAGTTGGAGGTGGAGAAGATGTACCGTTTGCCGATGCCGCCCTGCGTCATGCACGCCGTGACGGCCTGGCGGATATCCGCCTCGCAGGTGTCCTGCAGCATATTGCACGCCACATTCCCCATGAGCAGCCAGTTGGGGTAAGCGTCGCGCACGGCTGAAATGTCCATGTGTCCCTGCGGATCGATGGACTGGTAGCCGTCGATACCGGTGCTGTGAATCTGATCAAGAATCCGTCGCAGATCGCCATCAGAGTGCAGGATGATCGGCACGCCGAGGTCGTGGACGTGCTGCACGATCTCTGTCATATACGGGGTGACGAATTCGCTGAAATGGTCCGGCGAAATGAACGGACCTTCGTTGAAGCCAAAGTCGCTGTTCATGAAGAGAAAATCAACCCCGGCATCGACCTGCCGGCACGCTAACGCCTTGGCCTCCTCGCAGCGTCGACGTGCCTGGACATGCATCTCGTCGGGCCGTTCGTAGAGCATTACAACGAAATCCATGATGTCGGCGCCGCTGGGCATGGAGAAGACGCCAAAGCCGTTCCAATCATACACCAGCGCGTGCGACCCCACCGCCGCCCTCAGGCGGCCCAGGCGCGCCATGTCATACCCGCCCATATCATAGGTCAACGGAGGAATCGCCGACCAACCACAGTCTTCAATGAGTCGCCAGCGTAGATCAAGGTAAAACTGCTCTAACGCCTTCTCGCGGTCCGCCTCACTGCCGAACGATTGCCTTTTCACCTTCGCAACATCCATGCCGAAATACGTGTCCTCAATCTGGAACAACAATTCGAAATGCGGTGGAATATCCGGCACACCGCCGCACAATAGGATTTCCAGACGTTGTTTATTCGTCATTTCGTCATCTCCGATGTCATCAGCACACATTCGCTGGAGCCGTGCGGGATATGCCGAAGTTGCTGTATCATAATCCCCACTCGAACATCACATCATCCAGATTGGTACGTGTACCACCCAGCGCTTCATACATACGCAAGGCTGGTATATTCGACGCATTCGTCACAACGAACGCGCTTCCGCATCCCGTCTCCAGCCCGATCTGTTGGAAGCGCCGGATCAATTGGCGCCCGATGCCCCGGCGGCGATGCGAAGCGACGACGTCCATCGAGAAGAGGAAAAGCATCGGCTTCTCCACGTCCCAACGCTGCAGCACGTAGCCGACAAGCTGGCCTACCGGCTGCCTTTCGACCTCGGCAAGGAGAAGAATGTTGTGCGCATCCGCGAGAAAACCTCGCAGTTGGTCGTCCGAACTTCCCATCTCCCAGAAGAGGGCGCAGTTAGCCCGGGCACGTTCTACATCCTCCGGCAACATACGCGAGACCTTTGCGCCATCGGCGTTGAGAATAGATTCGGTCATCATATGCTCCTGATCAACGGGATATCCGGCAGATAAACCGCATTCAATCCATGGACTCACGATCTTCGACCGAGCCTGACGAAAAAATTCACTCGCGATCCAAATACGTGGACTTTGGGACACGCTCTACATAAAGATCCGTCGCCACTGCTTCCTCGAACATGGCGATGATATTCTCCGGCGAAGTATCGCTCTGAATGGCGTGCGACGGGCCGAAGAGATAACCGCCCCCTTTTCCCAGCGTGTGAATCAGGCGTCGAGCCTCTTCGCGCACCTCGTCCACCGTGCCGAATGGCAGCGTTTTCTGCACACTCAACCCGCCGGCGAACGCCAGCCGATTTCCATACTGTTCCTTCAGCAACGCCGGGTCCATGTCGTCGGCGTCGAATTGCAGCGCCTCCAGCACGTCGATGCCCATGTCAATCAATCCTGGCACCATCTCCGTCACTGCGCCGTCGGAATGGTAGATCACTAGCGCGCCGTAGTCGTGGATCAGCCGGTTCAACCGCTGATGATGCGGCTTGATGAATCGCGACCATAGATCGGGTGACATCAACGGACCGCTCTGCCCGGCAATATCATCGCCCGTGAACACCAGATCAATCTTCCCGTCCGCCGCCTCCAGGGCACGGCGGTGGAATTCCACACGAAAATCGGTCACCTTGTCCATCAGACATTCCACCAGCTCAGGGTTACCCATCATATCCAGAAAGATCTGCTCGAAGCCACGCATGTACCAGGCGGCTTCAAAGATGTTGCCGGGACCATAGAGCCAGATAGCGTAGTCGCCGTCGCGGCGAATCGTCTCAATCTGCCGACTGATGCTGCTGTAGTCGAACCAGTCCGTTGTGGGCCAGGGATGTGCGAGAATGTCATCTGGTGTGGTGGCGCTGGCCAGCGGGTACTCCGCGATCTCATCATACACATCGCCGCCGGCCTGCACCGGCGTCCGTCGCACACCCCACTCATCCATGCCGGCCGGCAGCGGTGGGCCGACATAGACGGGCTTCACGACCCGAAGATCAACGATGGGGGTCAGGAAGGCCTCCACCCCGATGCCGCGCGTACGCTGCAGGTAGGCCTCGAGCGCTGCCCGTGGCGCGGCGTTGATATAAGAACCGATCATGCTGACCGGGATACGATCAATGGGCTGTCGATCCAGCGCGCGTATTACCCGTTCACGATGCGTCAGTGTTGTTGTCACGATCAACTCCTGTTGTCTTGTAGGGCGTTAGTCAGTATGATTCCACGATTGCCACCCTTCATCAATCCTGCAGCGTCCCGACGATTGTGAGAATGGTTGTGAACTCACGACTGGGTTTGCCTGACTCTACCGTCCCCAGGCCTCCGCATAATCCACCAACCGTTCCAGGTGTTCCGGGAGGACATCGGGCGCTACCGAGTAAGCCGTGCTCAAAATATAACCTCTACGGCGAAAACCATCCATCTCAAAGAGCACAATGCCTATCCCGCTTTATACGCGAAGCGAATAATAGCTTTGGCTAGCGGAGCATTATCCAATCATCTGAATTGGAAAGTACATCTGTTTACGCCGGCAGCTCCGGCAGCGGCGCTCCGTAGAGCCGCGCGGACCAGCGGCTAAAGGCGTGGTACATGTCGCGCTTGATCGTGGGGTTACGCACGCCAATGGAGGCGTTGTCGCCATAATCGCCGAGGATGAAGCCGCCTTCTGGGGTGGCCCAGTGCGTCATCAGGTCTTTGGCGTCCTCCTCCACCCGTTGCGGGTCACCGGTAGGCAGGGTGGCCTGGATGTCGGCGAGGCTTTCGAAGGCGATGCGCCCGCGGTAACGCGCGCCCATATCGGCGATGCCCAGCGCGCGGGGTTGCTGCAGGTTCAACACGTTGACGCCGGCCTGGATGTAGCCCTCGACGATCTCATTCACCTTGCCGCAGGAATGCACCCAGACATCGCAGCCTGCCGCATGCATGGCATCGAAGATGCGCTTGTAGCGCGGGAAGAAAAAGTCCATCCACAGGTCCATGCTGATGAAGGCCGCCTGCTGTGTGCCCCAGTCGTCGGACATATTCCAGCCGTCGATGCGTCCGGGAAAGCGGCGCGCCACCTCATTGACCAGAGTAACGTGCGTCTCGACAATACGGTCGGCCAAAGCTTCCATGGCTGGGCGATCCTCGTAAAGATCGACGAGTGTATTCTCGAAACCGTGCAGCGTATGCATGCGCTCGAATAGTACCATGAAGATGCCGGTAACGACGTATTTCCCGGTCAATTCCACCTGTTCGAGCGCCGCGGGGAGATCCGTGTAGCGCGAGTCGTCGGTGTAGTCGGGTATCGGGTGGCGGTCCAGCCCGCGTATGTCCTCCAGCGGATTTCCGGTTACCTGCCCCATATTCGGCACTTCGGTATGCGACCAGGTGCATCCCCACTCGTCAACTCCCGGCCCCGCCGCAACGTACCCGTCCGGTTGCTTTAGTCCCACCCAGGCGGTGTCACACACCCCCAGCGCGTCCAGCAGCACCGGCAACCGGGACGGTCGCTGAAAAGCGATGGCACGTTTCACAATCTCTTTGCTCGTCATATGTCCTCCCGGAAAACCGTATTTCCCCTGATCGGGTAAGATGTAGCCGGACTCAATACAGCTTTCACACATCCCTGGCAAGGTTATGCCTTGCCATATTGAGAAATCGAAAACCTATCTATGTAGCGCCTGTCCCAAAGTCCTCGATTTTTTGACAAGCTCTAAGTAGTTTCTACGTTTTTCGCTGCTTTGCAGCGAAAAATGGCCCTACGGGCAGTAGATATGATCACGGTTCTCTCTCGACATCCTCGGTGGACAAGTAGGACTTCTCGGGGTGAGTTGCGAAATACAGCG
>Ga0073936_10007630_pt1 | contig 13955 bp, 16 predicted proteins | sample AliMusrvi5mmetaG_FD_87041 | JGI IMG/M metagenome (GOLD analysis project Ga0073936, IMG submission 87041) | Freshwater lake bacterial and archeal communities from Alinen Mustajarvi, Finland, to study Microbial Dark Matter (Phase II) - Alinen... | ecosystem: Environmental > Aquatic > Freshwater >... | reverse complement strand
GGATTCAGAGCTATTTTCTGGAACGGCGCGGTCTTTTTGTTTCTGTATTTTCTGCTGTTTTGTTTCGGTGGCCGATATCGAAAGAACCGGGAGTTGATGTATCTATATCTGAAGTGTCTTGCTGCAGACCCGTTTCATGCATGGAATAAAACTCCACAAGATTGCCGTCAGGATCCATGACAAAAAAAGCCCTGCCTTCCCGACGATGAGCTGGTCGGGTAACAATATGGACTCCCTTATTATCAAGGTATCGTGCGGCAGCGTCAACTTCAGCATCTGAAGCGAGCCTGAACCCAAAATGATCAACCCTGATATCCCTTGCTTCAGGAGAGCCTCGTGTTTCAGCTTTCACAAGAACCAGCATATCCGAATTAAGACGGAGAAAGGAAATATTTGCGCCAACCCGGTGGTCAATTTTGATGCCAAGAATATCACTATAAAATTCTTCGGCTATACGCAGGTCATTAACGCGAAGGGTGATCTGGTTAATCCCCGTCAGTTTCATCATCTTCTTCTGTTTGAACAACCTTTTTTTCTACTGGCTTCTCCAGAGTATAATCGTATTTATGCTCAAAATACTCAGCAACTGCCTTATGCGAAGACTTTTCACGAACTTCAAATTCAAGACTGATCGCAATCTGTTCCGGAAAGACTTTGTCCGATTCAGATTCGCTGCTGGGATTGCGGATCATCTCCTTGTAAGGAAGAAGCTTGTCTTCAAGTTCTGCCCGCTCTTCATCATGTAATCTTTTTGCCTTTTTTGAAATGGCAACCACCGTTTCATACAAATTCGAATGCGCACTTCTTAATTTATTCAGGTCAACAGGTTTAACCGACATTGCACTTATTTTTTACGTTTTTGAAAGAAATTTGCTGATTATCGCAGTAACCGAAGCAACCGCCTCGTCAAGTTTATCGTTGACTACCACCTCATCAAACTGATCTGCATATTCCAGCTCCAACCTGGCCCGCTCAAGGCGCTCGTTCAGACCATTTTCGTCTTCACTCTCCCGGCCTTTAAGTCTCTCTTTTAAAACCTCCATGCTCGGCGGTTTTATAAACAGCAATAACGAAGTTTGAGGAAAAAGCTTTTTTACATTCAGAGCTCCTTTCACATCAAGATCGAGCAAAATATTGGTACCTGAGTCAATAACATTATATGTTTTATCAAGCAGCGTACCGTAATAGTTTCCAAAAAAATACTCATGTTCGATAAAGCCGCCTGTGTGGATTTTTGTTTCAAAATCCTCTCTATCAAGAAAATAATAGTTGATACCCTCTTGCTCACCAGCCCTTTTCGACCGGGTAGTAGCTGATACTGAAAATCTGATATTTTGCAGACGTTCGAGCACCATTTTAGCTATGGTAGACTTTCCTGTGCCTGATGGAGCTGAAAAAACAACCAGTTTTCCCTGCCGCCGACTCTCTTCAACCATAGAATTACTCTATATTTTGCAGTTGCTCCCTTATTTTCTCAAGATCTTCCTTGATCTGAACAATCTTCTGGGAAATTTCTGCATTCTGGGATTTTGAAGCAATCGTGTTTGCTTCGCGCAACTGTTCCTGAAGCAGAAAATTCAGTTTTCTGCCAGTACCGCTTTCATCGTTGCTTAACTCTTCAAGAAAAAACTTGTTATGACTGGCAAACCGGGTCAACTCCTCTGTAATATCAAGTTTATCGGCAGCAAGAATCAGCTCCATTTCAAGACGATCCCGGCTGTAGCTCAAATCCTTGCCTGCAATAGCCTCCACTTTAGCTGCAAGTCTTTTTCTGACCGTTTCAAGATTATCAGATGCAAGAATTGTGATGACTGCAAGAGTATCCTCTATTTCTGTAACTCTTTTACTAAAGTCCACTGAGAGTTCCTCTCCTTCCCTGCGCCGCATTGCCTTAAGACGAACAATCGCCTCCTGCAAAAGAGTTTTGACCAATGGCCAAAGTTGATCGACATTGTCAAGTGAAGCCGTTCCGTTATCGAATATGTCAGGAAATCTGAGGATATGCTCAAGAAGAATGGGTGCATCAAGAGAAGATTCCCTCTTGAGTGTATCGAGCAGCTCTTTATAGGCTTTAACTTTGACAGCATTGACGGTTACTGAGACAGCCTGCTCTTCGTCACTCTGAATCTGAATAAAAGCAGAGATTTTCCCCCTCTGAAAATGTGCGCGAATCAACTCCCTGACTTCAAGCTCAAAAGAGAGTAACTGACGTGGAAGTTTTACACTGATTTCTGCGAATCGGTTGTTCACTGACCGCAACTCTACCAAAGTCCTCACACCACTTCCGACTGACTCTGCGCTGCCATATCCGGTCATACTTTCCAACATAGTTTTCCCTGGTGCGTTCTTTGTTAAAAAGATAACCTGCCGTGCGTAACCCTGCAGAAATCAGGAAATATAAACCTGGATTGACTTTTCTTATTTACGAAGATCAAGCTCACCAATCACCTTACGATAACGATCAATATCAACGTTTTTAATGTAATTCAACATTTTTTTACGTTTTGCAACCAGCATAAGCAATCCACGACGGGAATGCTTATCCTTCTGGTGCAACTGTAAATGGCCGGTAAGATCACTGATTCTGCGGGTGTACAATGCCACCTGCACCTCAGACTTTCCCGTATTCTTTTCTGAAGCGCCAAACTGCTTGATAACTTCCGCTTTAAATTCTTTTGTCAGGCTCATATCTCTTCGTTTGTTATGTTAAATCGGTTGACCTTGAATATAATATTATTAGCAATACATCTCTACCGTTTTTTTGTCTTTTTCAAGCTGGATTTTCAATTCTTCAAGAGTCAAAAACTTCTTTTCCTCCCTGATAAATTTGAGCAGACTAAACCTGATAAGAGACCCATAAAGAGTACCACTATATCCTATCAGGTGAGCCTCAACCGTTTTAATCCCTTCAGCAGAGACCGTCGGTCGAACACCAATATTCATCATAGCGTGAAAATGCTCTCCATTCACAATCGTTTGAGCCAGATACACCCCTGCACGAGGCAGCAGTTTATTTGGATCGGACAACCTCAGGTTCACTGTTGGAAATCCAATTTCCTGTCCGCGCTTGTCACCATGAACAACGGTGCCGGTAATCAAATACGGTGAACCGAGAAATTCATTTGCCTCTTCAATCTTGCCCTGTTCAAGGAGAGTTCTTATCCTTGTACTTGAAAAATGTTCATTACCAATCAGCACTTCGTCGACAACCTCTACATCAAAATCAAGCTCACGTCCCAGAGTTTCAAGCGTGTGGCAGCCTCCGCTCCTGTCGCGACCAAACGCATGGTCATACCCAACAATGACGCTTTGTGCTCCAAGCAGTCCGACAAGAACATTTCTGATGAAATCGTCAGAACTTCGTGAAGCAAAATCAGCAGTAAAACGCACCACAAAAAGAAGATCAACGCCTTCCCCGGCAAGAAGATCAATTTTTTCATCCAGTGTGGTCAACAATCCAAGTGGAGCGAAAAACGCTTCTTTGAGCACCCTTCTTGGATGCGGCTCAAAAGTAACAACAATGCTTCTCAAACGACGGCTTTCAGCAACAGCAACCATCCTGGCTATAATCATCCTGTGCCCTTTATGGACACCGTCATAAGAACCTACCGTCACTACAGATGCTATCGGCAAAAACTCAACAGGAGAGGGAGAACCGTAGCTGTTGACATGGTTATTATCATATTCAACAATTCGCATACTTTTCCTTTTATCTTCCATCACCCGGAGATGTGCTTGATGCCTGCTGCAAAATGACGTCAATGGTATCGGTTACTGTCCTTGATGAACTGAGTTGCCATGTGCCTATGGAAACCCTCCTGAGAGATGCCAGATAGCCTCCGACACCAAGAGCTGCTCCGAACTCATGCGCTATAACCCTGATATAAGCCCCCTTGGAAACATGCAGAATAAAATAAACCATCGGAAGTTCAATATGAGTAATCTCAAAACGATGAATAACGATCTCTTTTGCTTTTCGTTCCTCGATCACCACTCCCTTGCGAGCATGTTCGTAGAGCCGTTTTCCATTATGCCATGCAGCAGAATGCATCGGGGGCTGCTGCTTGCGCATACCGATAAATCCGGCAGCAACTGAACTCATCGCATTCTCCGTCAGATGAGCCGTACTGCAGTGACCGTATTCTGAAGTTTCACTATCATGGCTTTCAGTCATAACACCGAGCTTTATAGCTCCATCATAGACCTTGTCCAGCACTTCAAGACCGGCAATTTCTTTGGTTTTCCGACCAGTAGCCAAAATAAGCAGACCGGTTGCTTTCGGATCAAGCGTTCCGCAATGGCCTACCTTGCGCTTCATACCAATCTGCTTATAGGTATTCCTGATTTTTGCCACAACATCGAACGACGTCCAGTCGAGTGGCTTATCAATCAGGAGAAAATCGTCTTCATCAAGAAGCGGTTCTCTGTTACGCTGTTCATCCATGCAAACTGTTTAAAAAAAGCTCTCTGTTAATCGTTTTCAATCGAACCTTTTCTCACATCATTCAAAAGCTGCTCAATCCTGTTTGCACGCTCATAGAGGTGATCCTCATGAAATTCGAGTTCAGGAATACGCCTGAACTGGTGACGAATTCTCGATGAAAGAATTTTTCTGATACTCTTCGTTTTATCCTGCAATGCGGCCATTGCTGCGGCCTGCTCTTTAAGCGTACCAATAATAGAAACATAAATCCTTGCGATGCTGAGGTCTACTGTGACCTTGACATCGACAACGGTTAAAATCGGACCGCTACGGGAAAGCTCCTTTTGAAGAATTGCGCCAAGTTCCTGCTGCAGCAATGATGCAACTCTCTCAGTACGTATCGACATGTGTCAACAATAAGCTGTTCAAAGTTTTCGTTTTTTCTCGACGATTTTATAAGCCTCGATAATGTCGCCAACCTTGATATCGTCATAGTTCTTCAGGCTCATACCACGCTCATAGCCAGCATCAACCTCCTTGACATCGTCCTTGAAGCGCCTGAGCGCTGCAAGCTGACCTTCATAGATCTGAACACCGTCACGAAGGAGACGAACCTTGGAATCCCGGAAAAGCTTGCCCTCCAGCACATAACATCCGCCGACATTGCCAATTTTCGGCACTTTAAAGATCTGGCGAATCTCAAGAGAACCAAGACTCTCTTCATGAAGTTCAGGAGAGAGCATTCCTTCGAGCGCCTTCTCGACATCTTCAAGAACATGGTAAATGACGCTGTAAAAGCGTACGTCAAGATCTTCCTTTTCTGCAAGTTTTTTTGCATTGACATTCGGACGCACCCTGAAGCCGATAATAATGGCATCGGAAGCCGCAGCAAGCAAAACGTCAGTTTCAGTAATCTGGCCGACACCCTGGTGAATGATCTGTACCTTGACCTCATCATTCTGAATTTTCATCAATCCATCCGCCAGCGCCTGAATAGAGCCATCGGTATCCGCCTTGATAATCACGCTCAGCTCTTTCATCAGCCCTTCCTTGATCTGACGGGCAATACTGTCAAGCTTGACACGGGTGCTGCGGCGGAAATCATGCTCCCGTCGAATAACCTGACGTTTCTGCGCCAAGTCGCGCGCCTCCCTGTCTGTCACCATAACCGTCAGAGCATCTCCTGATTGCGGAAGATCCTCAAACCCAAGCACTCTGACCGGCTGCGAAGGATTGGCAACAAGAATTCTCTTCCCTCTTTCATCCATAAGGGCACGAACCTTACCCATGGTATTGCCTGCAACAAAAGGATCGCCCACTTTAAGAATGCCTCGCTGCACAAGAACTGTGGAAATAACACCCTTGCCTTTATCAAGCTCTGATTCAACAATAATACCGCTTGCCGGTATATCTCTTGAATAATTGCCCTTCAGCTCCCGCATTTCAGCTTCGGTCAACACTTTTTCCATGAGTTCCGCAATGCCAATACCCTTCTTTGCAGAGATTTCCTGGCACTGATAGACACCACCCCACTCTTCAACAAGAACTCCCGCTTCGGACAACTGTGTTTTTATCTTCTCAGGATTAGCTTCCACCTTGTCAATTTTATTAAGAGCCACAACAATAGGAACACCGGCTGCCTTGGCATGATTGATTGCCTCAATAGTCTGGGGCATAACACTATCATCAGCCGCCACAACAAGAATAACAATATCTGTCACCTGTGCACCCCTTGCCCGCATAGCAGTAAATGCTTCATGGCCAGGTGTATCAAGAAAAGTGATTTTTCTGTTACCATCCACAGTAACCTCGTAAGCTCCAATATGCTGAGTAATACCACCAGACTCACCAGCAACAACTTTGCTGTTTCGAATATGATCGAGCAGAGAGGTCTTGCCATGATCAACATGTCCCATGATTGTAACAACCGGGGGACGTGTCTGTAAATCAGCTTCTGCATCCTCCTCAACAATAACAGCCGTAGCCTCAATTTCAGAAATAAACTCTGCTTCAAAGCCGAATTCAAGAGCAATCAGCTCAATTGATTCTTTGTCTAATCGCTGATTGATCGTTACAAACTTGCCAAGAGCAAAACACTTCTGAATAATTTCCTTTGCCGTAATTCCCATAAGCTCCGCCAGCTCATGGGGAGAAGCATACTCGGTAACCCTTACAATCATCCGCTGCAACTCACGAAACGCCTCATCTTCCTCATGTTCACGCTCTCGCTCATTTCGGCGCATCTTGCGGAATTTCTGACGCGAACCAGTCCCGCTGCGATCATCAATAACGCTGATCGTTTTCTGAATATTCGCAGAAATTACCTTATCATCGACTTCCGGCTTTTTTTTCTTCTTTCCTTTTTTCTTTTTGATCGAAGAACTCTCAGTGGTTAACGGCTTCGGCTTCGCTTCAACAGCAGCTTTAACCGGTTTTTTTGCAGCAACCACTTTCTCTTCTTCACGGGGTTGTTCTGGAACCTTTGTTTCAAACTCGTCTTTCAAAGCTTCAGCCTGCTCCTGGAAATTCTTTTTCCGGTTTTTTTTATTCCTGCCTGCCAGCATATCAAGGGTTCCAAGCACCGTAAGACCACCCATCATCTGGGGAGAATCAAAAGAAACCAGATGTTCATTGACCAAAGGCTCCTCTTTTATTGGCTCTAATTCGTCAATTTCAATGACCTCAGGCACTTCTGGTTCTGCAAGAAGCTCAGGGGGCTCATATAGTTCAGGTGACTCGGATGACTCTGGAGATTCCTCAGAAGGGATTTCCTGCTGTAACGGCGATTCCGGAAGATCCTCTGTGACTAAGGCAGCAACAACCTCTTTTTTATCTTCATGAACAACCGGCGCTGGAGCCGGGGAAGTTGCCGGAGATAGCAATGTTGCCTGGACTGGCGGAGTTGCAATAGTTACCGGAGTAACCGGGATTGGCGGAGGACTGAGAGTTTCGCTAAGATGCTGCTCTTTTTCATAGGTTTTCCGTGACTGTTCTTCAAGCCTCGACAAGCGCCTCTCCTTCTCTGCCCTTATTTTTTTCGTCTCATCGACCATTTTCTTTTCAACACTGAAATGGCCGAAAATCAAACTGTGTATCTCTTCACTCACCATAGAGGATGTAGAGGCCACCCGGACTCCTTCCTGCTTGACAAAAAGTAATACTTCCTGCGGGCTTACCTGCAGTTCTCTTGCTATATCACTTATCCGATATTTCTTTTCCATGTCCTCAAGCTCCATTACATCCTCCTCTGGATTTATAAACTCTTTACTACTTTAGCAATGCTCAGTCTATGCACGATGCTCATGATTCATCAGCCGTCAATTCATCCGACTCCATGTCTGTAGTCTCATCATCAAAAAGGCCCTGCAAATCTGCCTCGGTGAACTGCTCCATTACCGTTTTATAGATATTTTCAGCAATCTTCTTCCAATAGCGCTTTTCATCGTCGGTCACTTTTCGTTCCCGTGGTTTTACGCTGCTTTTATAACTTTTACCAAAAACCGTCTGTTCTTCTGTCTTAGACGATCCCAGAAGAGAGAGCTCAATCTCATCAACTCCAGCTTTCAGTACTTTTTTGGCCGTGTCAAGACCGCCATCCAAAAGCTGGTAAATCATATCATCACCAAACTCTTCACGAAACTCGATAATATCAATATCCGTAGGATCTTCTGTCGATTTATCGATGACATCCCGATACACATCTATCTCATATCCGGTAAGCTTTTCCGCCAAATGGATATTATTGCCATTTTTGCCGATTGCATATTTAATCTGGTCAGGCTTGAGCATCACCCTTGCTTTCCGGGTTTTCATATCCGCATGAACAGTCAGAGGATCTATTTTGGCTGGCTGCATCGCCCTTGAAATATAAATCTGTGGCTCATCTGCGTAATAGATGACATCAATATTTTCGTTGTTCAGCTCCTTGACAATACTCTGGATACGTTTGCCCCGGTATCCGACAGTAGCTCCAACAGGATCAATCCTTGCGCTGGTTGATTCCACGGCAACTTTTGCCCGTTCACCAGGCACTCGGGCAATGGCCTTGATGACAATAAGACCATCCAGAATTTCCGGAACCTCATGCTCAAAAAGTTTGTATAAAAACCGGTCATCAACCCTCGACACAATGACCTTCATACCCCCATCAGCTTTTTCCCGCTCAACCATACTGCCGTCATCAAGCCTCACTTTTGCTTTCTCTCTTTCGATACGCTTGACATAGAGCTTCATCCTCGGAGTTCTACGGGGATTATCCTTTTTCATCATTTCCGACTTCGGCAAAACAAGCTCAACACGATGGTCTTTTGACGTATTGTAAGTGAAAATAACCTCATTCGCACGTATCTGGTAAACTTCCCCGGCAACTATCTCTCCTACTTTTTCAAGACACTCTTCATAAACAACCAGTCGTTCAAGATCTCTTACTTTTTTCTGTACAGACTGTTTGATAATCTGTATTGATTTGCGAGTCAGATAGTCTTCAAGCCTTATAGGACCTTCCTCATAATAATCACCAATTTCAAGAGAGTCGTCGATTTTTCTTACCTCTTTCAGGGAAATCTCAATACTTTCAATGTCTACTTCATCGACAATCTTTTTAAGAATATAGACCTCAAAATCGCCCCGCTCGGGGTTGATGAAAATGTTGGATTCAACTTCAGGATCATAATCCTTTCTGAGCTGTTTCTGGATAATATCCTTGAGAAGATCGGCAATGTCCATTTTAACAGCCGCACTTTCAGTGCGTTTATCCAGAAAGATTTTGGACTGCTCAATTTCTCCAAATGCACTGGCAATCTGCAACCTCCTGTCCTGTCCCTCATCTTTTATCTTCTTTTTGACCATCTCTTTCTTAGATTGTACATTTTGTAAAAGAAAATTTCCACTACCCCGTATAAACCTGCTATAACTCCGCCTCAGGAACCGCACGGATTACCTGATTGAGGTAAAGTGTGATCCCTTCTATTTTTAGCTGCTGCCCTTTTCTTTTGTCTCTTTCCGGAATAATGACAATCCGAGCCTCGCTCTCCTCAGAAAGATATACCTCCAGAAGGTGACCTCGCAGCTCTGCTGGCTCACCAAGAGAATCGATATAGTTGATCTGCAAAAGCTTTCCAAGGTGCCTTATGTACTGCCGGGAGATAATAATGGGTTCACCAAGACCAGGAGAGGATACCATCAAGTCAAAATTTTCGCCAATCAACTCCAAAAGTTCATCATCACTTTCAAGCTTTTCTCTGATCCGTCTGCTGAAATAAGCGCATTGATGAATGCGGATACCAATATCGGCATCCATCAGTATCTCTATTTTCCTGCCACTTGCTTTGCCTTTTACCTTAAGCTCAATAAGATAAACCCCTTCACCCCGAGTACCCTCGGACTCTGCTATAACCTGGAGAACACAATTACTGATGCGCTCTTGCATGAACACCTCATACGAACTTTTATAGAAAACAAAAAAGTGGGGAACCCCCACTCAAGATAAAGATAATTCCACACCCCGTTTCAAATCAAGCACGCCATTATACGAATAAATCTGTCAACAGCAAAATACCTTATGTATCATCCCTCTCTTTATCATTGAGATGACTTTCGATAACTTCAAAATCAGCCTCTTCGAGCTGCTCCCCTGAAGAAAATGAGGCTGGTGAATTGCCGGTACGATCAAATTTTTTGTAGAACGAAAAAACTTCTCCACGCAACAGACGCAACAGTAATCGCATCACCAAACGCATCACCAGAGAAAAGACAATAACAAGAAGAATAAACTTCAGCATCGCAACAAAACGTTATCGTTGATCATTTCGGGGGTCATATTCTTGCGTCTCTATCTCTGCCATGTTGCTTTGGCTTATCCAGCATGCAGCAATGCCCTGAGCCGAGCCTCATTCACCCGGTATTTGAATGCCTGAACACCGTCAACAAAAATGACTGGAATTTTAAGGCCAAACTCGGCAAGGAGTTCCTGATTATCGGAAATATCTACTTTTTCAAAATCGAAAGGTACCGATAGAGCAACTTTTTGCAGAATTTCCATAGCCTCATCACAAAGGCAGCACTCTTTTTTTCCGTAGAGAGTTACTTTATGTTTTTTTATCGTCATTAGTCAAGCAGTTCCTTAGCAGCAGGTTGATGCAGAATCTGAAGCACAGCCTCCAAGGGGAGTGTTGTCTGTTCCGAAGTTACCAAATTTTTCAGGGTATAGTTCCCTGTTGTATATTCAACTAAGCCAATAAACAACGCATAAGAGGCTCTTATCCTGTTTGCTTCCCTCATCTGCGCTTTCATACTCCTTGCGGCCAAATCTATTTCTGTCCTTATACCCGCCTTACGCAATCGCCAGGCAATCTGCTGAGCGTGATCAGTCAGATCCTGCTGCTGCACAACAACATAAACAAGCGGTCCAGAAGGGTTTAGTGCAGCAAAAAGACCCTGCTTTTCCATCGTTATCAACAGCCTCTCCATTCCAACAGCAAAGCCGGATGCAGGAACATCTGCGGAACTGCCAATTTCACGGGCAAGACCATCGTAACGCCCTCCTCCACCTATGGCATCCTGCGCTCCAAGCTCTGAACTTGTCACCTCAAAGGCAGTATGACAATAGTAATCAAGCCCCCGAACAAGACGATGATCGATGTCATAAGCAATAGCCCGTTCAGAGAGGTAGAAAAGTACTTTTTCAAAATCCTGAAGAGAAGAATCATTGAGATAATCGTACAATCTCGGAGCTCCATCAACAAGCTCTTGCACTGCAGGATTTTTTGAATCAAGAATTCTGAGTGGATTTTTTTCGAGCCGCTCTTTCGATGCCTCGTCAAGGATTTCGTGAAAGGGAGCAAAATAGGCCTGTAAAGCCTCTCGGTATCGAGTCCGGTCTGCAGTGTCACCAAGGGTATTGATCCTGAGTTTCAGACCCTTCAAGCCCAAGGATTCAAAAACATGCATCATCAGAGTGATAACTTCGGCTACCGACGCAGGCGAAGAGGCTCCAAGCAGTTCGGCTCCAAACTGTGAGAACTGACGCTGACGTCCTGCCTGCGGTCTCTCCTTTCGAAACAGTTCACCGATATAGAAGAGTTTGTGGACAGGAGCCGAAGAAAACAGGTTTTTCTGAAGTGCGGCTCTCATGACCCCTGCAGTCATCTCGGGACGCAACGTCAACGAGCGGCCTTTCGGGTCGGGTTGAAAGGAAAACATCTCTTTTCCAACAATATCTGTGGTAGAACCAATGCCTCTCTGGAAAAGCTCTGTGTACTCGAAGAACGGAGTCCGTATTTCACTGAATCCATACAGCGACGCAAGAGTATGGACAATCCCCTCAACATATTTCCACTGAGTGGCCTCTTCAGGAAAAATATCCCTCGTGCCTTTGACTGCCTGGTACTGCGACATACTATATCTCCGGAAAATCCTTTTCCTCTTCCCTGAAAAGCTTGATAATTTCTTCAGGTAATTGAGCGAGAACAAGTCTCTGGCGAACATCTTCCCTGCCTGCCAGCCTTGTAATTCGACCAAGGAGCTTCAAATGCTCTGCAAGCATCTCCTCTGGAGTTGCAAGAAGAAACACAATTTTTACAGGTTCATTATCAATTGAATCGAAATCAAGTTCGTTCTTCAGCGTCGCAAAAGCCATAACCGGGTGGCTAACGCCAGCACTTTTAGCATGTGGAAGGGCTAATGTTTTGCCTATACCCGTCGACATGTCCTGTTCTCGCCGAAGAACATCATCCCGAAGCTTGCTGATATCCGTCACTCCGGGATGATCGCCCACAATGGAAATCATTTTTTCGATGACCTGGCTTTTCACGGAGAGGTCAAGATTCAAAACAATATATTTTTCGGAAAGAAGACCTTCAATTTTCATTATGACAACCTCTGGCGGTTAATATCTCCTGCCTGTGGAAGAAAGTTCTCTGCATATTGAATTTTAATCAGGGAATATATAAAAACATTTAGCTTCGCTACCCCAAACCTGCTCCGTCTTACTATCAATTCAGAGATGAAATGTAATAAAGTAAATAAATGGCGAAACAAACATAATTGTATCAAATCGATCAAGAACTCCTCCATGCCCAGGAATCAAACCTGAAGAGTCCTTTACTCCCGCATCTCTCTTTAACATTGATTCAATAAGGTCACCAGCCGGACTTGCCAGACCGATCAGCAATCCTGACAGCAACGCTGCAGTCAATGGTAACTGGGGAATAAAAAATCCGTAAATCATTGATGCAAAAATACTTCCTGCCAAACCGGCCACAAAACCTTCCCATGTTTTGTGGGGACTCAAGCGCTCAAATAATTTGCGGTGAATAAATTTCCCCCCCAATGTGCTTCCTCCGAAATAAGCAAAAATATCTGCTGCCCAGACACAAAAAAACATAAGAAAAACCATGATCTCTCCTTTCCCGCCAGCGGCTTCGAGACGAAGCCTCAGCAAAGAGCCGAAAGAAAGATTTACATAGAGCAAACCGGGCAAAATGGAACCAAGATTAAGCAGAGGAGAGCCCTCTTTCAAAAAAAGCTCCATAACCAGCAGAACAAGAACAACCGCAAGTAACAACTCCCATACTTCAGCAAAATGGAAGTAGAAGTTCACCTGAAAATGCAGCGTTATCAGCAACACAATCCAGAGCGCTGGAGGATGAGCCTTATGCAGTGCGAGACGATGGAACTCAAAAACAGCAAGAAGCGCCAGCAGACAAAAAAAGCAGAAAAACCATAACCCGCCTACCTTGATCAGCCACAGCAGAAAGGGGATTCCGACAAGCGCCACAATGACCCTCTGTAATAAATTAACACTCAAGAGTTTACCCATACATCATATTTTAAACAACTCATCAGTCTTTATCGTCAGCGCTTCTGCTCATCTGGCTTTCGGCCCTCATTAAAGATAAGCGCCGAAAACTGCAAAAGAACTTTAATAAACAGGAGTGAACTACCAGCAACAACAAACCACCACAACGGAGTATTGACCAAATACTCAGGATGAGATCCCAACATCAAATCTCCTCTCCCTGAAAATAGAAGTAACATCAGCGCTGCAAGATTGTTCGCAAGATGAACAAAAAAAGGGAGCGCAATATTACCTGTTCTGCTGTAAATATAGCCAATATAACACCCAAGTAAAGCAAGGGGGAAAAGATTTGCCGCACTCAGATGGAAAAAAGCAAATACACAACCGGTCAAAAGAATGGCTCTGCCTGCCGACATGGAACGAGTATAATTCTGCTGGATATAACCTCTGAAAAAAAGCTCCTCACAAACAGCAGGAGTAAAGGCAAGAACAAATGCAACCGACAAAAACTCTGGAACGGTACGCACCAGCGCAAGCTCTTTGATAAATGAGTCCATCACATCACGCTGACGAACCACTTCTGCTCCTGCTGTGCCAAGAGAAGGCCACAGATAGATATCCTGAAGAGCAGTCACGGTATACAACAGCGGTTGAAGCAGAAAAATTCCACTGACGGCAAAAGCGGCTGCACCAAAATCCACACCCCTGCGTATTCCTAAAAAAGCGAGGCTCTCC
>Ga0073936_10007629_pt1 | contig 13955 bp, 7 predicted proteins | sample AliMusrvi5mmetaG_FD_87041 | JGI IMG/M metagenome (GOLD analysis project Ga0073936, IMG submission 87041) | Freshwater lake bacterial and archeal communities from Alinen Mustajarvi, Finland, to study Microbial Dark Matter (Phase II) - Alinen... | ecosystem: Environmental > Aquatic > Freshwater >... | reverse complement strand
CTCCAGTAGCAGCGGCAGCAACGCCCTCGGTGGTGATCCCGGCTACGTGAACCCGACGTTGCGAGTTGGCGATGCGGTGCGTCTCACCGCGGGCGGCGGCCTGGCTGCGGGAACTTACACGTTGCTGCCAGCTCGCTATGCCTTGCTGCCCGGAGCGTTTCTGGTCACCCCGCTGAGTGGGGCCGCGGTTGGGTCGGTAGGCACGCCGGATGGCGCGGCGGTGGTTTCCGGCCAGCGATTCAACGGGTTGGTCAGCGGTCTCGCTGCTGCGCCGATGGCGACGCGTTTTGAGATTGCGCCGGCCACGACGGTTGCCAGCCGCGCCACCTACAACCTGCTCAGTGCCAACAGCTATTTCACGGCTAGCGCCGGGCTGCGCCTGCCAGGAGACTCCGGGCAATTGGTGCTGGCGGCGACCCAGGCGATGGTACTTGGCGGGGGCGTGCGCTCCATCGGCCAGGTCGGTGATCGCGGCGGGATCGTGGATATCAGCAGTCCGGTTGACATTCTCATTTCAAATTCGGCGGCCGCCGCCGCGCCCGGCACGCTGGTTCTCAGTCCCTCGCTGCTGTCTTCGTATGGCGCGGAAAGCCTCCTCATCGGCGGCACCCGCAGCAGCGTTGCCGATGGCTCGCTGGTGACGGTGGCGACGACCAACCTCACCCTCGACAACGCCGGCTCGCCACTGAGCGGCCCGGAAATCATTCTCGTGGCAAAGTCCACGCTCACCGTCGCGGATCATGCTGAGATCGTCCAATCCGGAAACCTCGGCAGTGCCGCCGACACCCTGGTGATCGGCCAAACCGGGGTGGCCGACAGCGGCAACGCCTCGCTGCTGCGAGTCAGCTCGGATCCGGCTGCGGCCCTGCTGCGCCACAGCGTGACGGCGGGCGGCAGCGCTCTGCTCGCGGTGGGTGCCGGGGCCCGGCTCAGCGGTGGCAGCGTCACGCTCGACTCCACCTCGCACAGTTTGCTTGATGCTTCTGCGCTCATCCAAACCACCGCACTTGCGCTGGGCAGCGGGCGTATCAGCCTCGCGCTGGATCCGGCCGTCACCCCGGGTGCGGATGCCGGGCTGGTGCTGACGTCGGCCACCCTCGCCTCCCTGGCCAACGCCCAAGCCCTCTCGCTTGCCAGCTATTCATCAGTTGATGTGCTTGGCGCCGGCACGGTGGGCGGTGCCGATGCCTCCGGTGCCCCGCTGATCCACTCACTCACATTTCACACAGCGGAAATCCGCGGCCTGGGCCTGGCCGGCGGCAGCGCGATTCTCAACGCCCGCCAGATTTCCTTCGACAACCGCTCCGCCGGCGCGCCCGGCACGGCCAGCTTGCCGACCTCAGGCGATATCGCCTTCCAAGCTGACAGCATCAGCTTTGGCACCGGCGCAGTGGCGGTCCACGGCTTGGCATCGACGGTGATGACCGCCGCCACGGTGATGCAAAGCACGGGATCCGGCAGCTTTGGTGCCGCCGGCAACCTCACCCTCAACACGCCGGTGTGGGTGTCGTCGCAGGCTGTCAATTACGCCCTCAGCGCGGGTGGCACACTCCTGCTGAAGGGAGCCGGCAGCGCCACCGGGGCGTCGCCAGCCGCCGGCTTGGGCGCCTCCCTTTCCCTAACCGGAGCTGGGGTCGTGGTCGCCTCGCACGTCGTCATGCCAAGCGGGCAAGTGTCGCTGCATGCCACCGCGGGAGATGTCGTGGTCAGCGGCTCGATAGGTGCCGGCGGGTTCGGCCGCGACTTTCAAGGTCAGACGCGCTATACCAACGGCGGCCAGATCCAGCTGCAGGCGGACCACGGGATGGTTGCGCTCGCGGCCGGCGGGTTGCTCGACGTGGCGGCCCAACCCGGTGGCGGTGACGCCGGCGCACTCGCAATCTCGGCGGTGAACGGCTCGGCCTCCCTACTCGGCACGCTTGCCGGCAGCGGTGGAGCCAGCGGCAAGGGCGCGACATTTTCGCTAGACGTGGGCACTTTAGCCTCGCTCGCGCCGCTCGACGGCGTGCTCAACGCCGCCTCATTTGATGCGTCGCGCTCGTTCCGCATCCGCGGCGGCGACGTGGCGGTGGACGGCAGCCCGCGTTGCCATTCCTACACGGTTTCGGTGGACGGCGGAGCGCTCACGGTGACCGGCAAAATCGACGCGTCGGGCATCCAGGGCGGCAGCGTGCAGTTGGTGGCGGCTGGCAGCCTCACCCTGGCAGGCGGAGCCAATATTGATGTCTCGGCCGTCACCTTCGACGCCGCGGGCAAGGGCGGCTCGGTGGTGCTTGAAACCCGCGGTGCCAATGGCGGCAGCCTCGCGCTCGAGGCGGATTCGGGGCTCGAGCTTGGTGTCGACACCTGGAGCGCGGCGAGTGCCGCCCTCGGCGATTTCCAGGGCACCTTGTTGCTGCGGGCCCCGCGCAGCGCTGCCAACAACGATATCGCCTTGGCACCCATCGATGGCACTATCCGCGGAGCCTCCGCGATTTTTGTCGAGGGGTACCGGACCTTCGATGTGGCCGACTTCGGCGGGTTGCTCAGCGGTGGATTCCAGTCACTCGTCCTTGCCAGCGGCCAGCAATTCCTGGGTGCCGCGGGCACCACCAGCCCCAACTACGCGGCAATGCTTGCCAGACTAACGGCTAACAATCCCGCGCTGGCCTCCCAACTCATTCTCAGCCCGGGCGTGGAAGTGGTCAACTCCGCCACCGCCAGCGCACTGCCTTTCAGCCTCAGCGCGGTCAACAGCACCCTGGCAGTGGCCACCAGCGGCGGCAGCCTGTCATTTCCAGCCGGCACGCCGGGCAGCGCAAAAATCCGCAGCAGCGCCAGCGCCACGCTCACCAGCGTCGCCGGGGTGGTGACGACCGTCGCGGCCAACACAAGTTTCGCCGTGCCGGCCGGCAGCGTGCTGACGTTGGCGAGCGGCGGCACCCTCACGTATGCGGCGGGTACCGGCGCCATCAGCATCTTGCTCAACCCGGGCGTGGCCGTCACCGCCGGCAGCGGCAGCAGCGCCACCCTTGCCGTCAAAGGCAGTAGCGTGACGCTCAACTCGCTGCTCTCCAGTTCGGTCACCCTCGCCGCGGGGTCTCGCGTGACCTTCCCGAGTGGAACTGGGGGCAACAACCAGATCCGCTCCACCGCCAGCGGCACAATCACCGCTCCCGACGGATCCCTCACCGCCCTCGCCGCCAACACCAGTGTCGCGGTGGCCGCCGGCAGTTATGTCAGCCTCGACACCGCCGGTACGCTCACCTGGTTTTCCGGCTCGGGCGGTGCCGTGCCAATCGCCCTGGTGGCCGGCAGCCTCACCACCAACGGCCCGGTCACCGCCACCCCTCCCACGCCGGACATCACCCTCGGCGACCCGGTCACCCCGTCGGTTCTTGGCGATTGGAACCTGGCGAGCGCCCGCTTCGGACCTAACAAAACTGCGGGATTCCTGACCCTGCGCTCGGCCGGCAACATTGTTCTCAATGCCTCGCTGACCGACGGCTTCACCACTGGCGCCTACACCTCCGCGCTGCTCGCCCGCAACCCGTTGCTGCCCGCCAACGCGCAGGACTGGTCGCTGCGCCTCATCGCGGGGGCTGATCTAACGGCGGCTGACACCCGCCAAGTCGCGGCCCTTGCCACTCTCGGCAGCGACAGCGGTTCGGTCAAACTCGGCAAGAACGGTTTCTACGCGCTGGTTACCGGCGGGGCCAACGCGCTGACCGCCACTCCGCTCAGCGCCACCTCCACCAGCGGCTTGTTTCAAGTGATCCGCACCGGCAGCGGCGACATTGACGTGGTCGCCGCCCGCGACCTGCAACTGCTCAATAATTTCGCCTCGATCTATACCGCCGGCACCCTGGTGGCTGATCCCACGCTCGGCGGCAGCTTCGACACCCCGCGGCCCGATCTGACCGGCTCGGCGCTCGGTTCGCTCGGTGCGATCCAGCAAGCCACCCCGGCGCCGGTCCAATACACCCTCGGCGGCGGCAACGTCAGCCTCGCCGCAGGCAACGATATGGTGCATCTGACGCGCACTGCCCTCGGCACCCTGGTCGCCGACTCCTCGCGTGAAATGCCGGTCAACTGGCTCGATCGGCGCGCTTATGTCGATGCGTCCAGCGGGCAGTTCGGCACCTCGAAATTTGGCGAAACCGCATCCACCACTTGGTGGGTCGATTTCACCAATTTCTTCGAAGGCATCGGAGCCTTGGGCGGGGGCAATGTCACGCTTCACGCCGGCCGCGATGTGACCAACGTCGACGCGGTGTCGGCCACCAACGCGCGGATGCCAAAGGGCACCCCGGATGCCGCCGCGCTGATTGAGCTGGGTGGCGGCGACGTCACGGTACTAGCCGGCCGCAACATCGACGGTGGCAGCTATTATGTCGAACGCGGTCACGGGACGCTGAGCGCCGGAGCGGCGGTGACCACCAACGCGACGCGCTCGCCGTCGCTGGGCACCCTCAAGAGCCCGGCGGCGATTCTCGATCCGAGCACTTGGCTGGCCACCACCTTGTTTGCGGGAGATGCCCAGTTCACCGTGTCGGCCGCCAAGGATGTGTTGCTCGGCCCGGTGGCCAACCCGTTTTTGCTGCCGCAGGGATATAACAACACCTATTGGTATAAGACGTGGTTTTCCACCTACACGCCGGCCACCTCGCTGGCGGTAACCTCCCTCGGCGGGTCGGTGACCCTGCGGCAGGGCAGCAGCATCGCCGCGGGCTCCGTCGCCAGCCTCGCACCAGCCCTCCAGACGTGGTTCGAAAATGAAATGCGCCTCACCAGCAATCCGGCGTCGGCCTCGTTCTATCAACCGTGGCTGCGCCTCAGCGAGTCGTCGGTGGCGCCGTTTGCCAGCGGCTTCAGCCTGCTGCCCGGCACCGTGACGGTCACCGCGTTTACCGGCGACATCGCTCTGGTGGGCAACCTCACTCTCGCACCCGCGCCGGCCGGTTCGCTCGAGTTGCTCGCCGCCGGGTCCATCGGCGGCCTGCAAATCTCGGGCACCGCCAGCGCCGGCAACCTGACCCGCGCGGTGTGGGCGTCAAGCGTGATCAATCTGTCGGATGCCAACCCCGCGGCCATCCCGCAAGCGGCCAGCCCGTATGCCTATGCAAGCATCGGCGGAACCTCGTCGGTGCTGAACCGGCAGACGGATCCGGCAACCTTCAATTTTCTAACTGCCATGTTGGCGGAGACGGGCTCCGCCAACGGCACCACCCAGGCCAAGCAATTGCTGCACACGCCCGGCCAGCTCCATGCCAACGATGCCACGCCGCTGCGCATCTACGCGAATGGGGACATCAGCGACATCGAGTTGTTTTCCGCCAAATCCGCCCAATTCCTCGCCGCGCGCGATATCCGTGACATCTCGCTCTATCTGCAAAACGTCGCACCGGAGGATGTCAGTATCGTCGCCGCCGGCCGCGACCTCACCGCCTATGACACGGCGACCGGTGCCTTGGTCAATTCACTGGCAGCGGGCAACATTCGCGCCAGCGGATCCGGCCCGCGCGCCGGCGATATCCAAATCGGCGGTCCCGGCACGCTCGAAGTGCTGGCCGGCAGAAACCTCGATCTCGGCGTCGGTGGCAACAACGCGGATGGCACCGGCAGCGGCATCACCAGCATTGGCAATGCCCGCAATCCCTATCAGCCATTCGGCGGTGCCGACCTCGTCGCCGCGGCGGGCATCGGCGCCGCGCGCTCTCTCGAAACCAGCCACGCCGACTTTGCCGAGTTCATCGCACAGTTTGTCAAGGCCGGCGATGGCACGGCCCATCTGGCGGAACTGGGCTTCACCCAAAATGAGTTCGATGCTCTCGAGACTCACGCCCAAACCCAGCTCGCCTTGCAGGTGTTCTTTCTGGTGCTCCGCGACGCCGGCCGCGATCACAACAATCCGCAGCGCCCCGGGTATCGCAACTATGATGCCGGCACCCAGGCGATTGCCACCTTGTTTCCGGGGGATGGATGGAGCGGCGCCATCGAGACGCGGGCCCGCGACATCCGCACCAAGAATGGCGGCACCATCAGTTTGTTAGCTCCGGGCGGCTCGCTGACGCTGGCCGCCACCACGATTGGCAATCCGCTCGCCCCTCCCGGCATCGTCACCGAAGCCGGCGGCCATATCGACATCTTCACCCAGGCCAACGTCGAGCTGGGAATCTCCAGAATTTTCACCCTCAAGGGTGGCGATGAAATCATCTGGTCCTCCCGCGGCAACATCGCCGCCGGCTCGTCGTCGAAAACCGTTCAGTCCGCCCCGCCAACCCGCGTGCTGATCGATCCGCAAAGCGCCGACGTCAAAACCGATTTGGCAGGCCTCGCCACCGGCGGCGGAATCGGCGTGCTCGCCTCGGTGGCCGGGGTCAAACCGGGCAACGTCGACCTGATCGCGCCGATCGGCACGATCGACGCGGGCGACGCCGGCATCCGGGTGTCCGGCAACCTCAACATCGCTGCCGCCATTGTTGTCAACTCGTCTAACATATCCGCCGGTGGCAGCAGCACCGGCGCGGCACCCGCCGCGCCGGCAGCACCCAGCGTGGGCAGCATCAGTGCCGCCGCCACCACCGCCGGCGCCGCCACCACCACGGTGGAGGATGTGGCGAAACGCGATACGGCCCCGCCGGCCCCGCCCGCCGAAGCGCTCTCCATCATCAGCGTCGAGGTGCTTGGCTACGGCGGTGGCGACGCTGCCACAGGTGACGCCAGCGAGGACGCCGCGAACAGTGACGAAGAGGACCCGAAGCGGGACTAACAAACTCAGCCGGGATGCGGGGCGAATGTGACAGTTTCGTTACAAAGTCCTTCTTCTTCATGCCGACTGAAAATGTTCACTCAGCGCTCGCGGAGATATGATTCCGTTCCCTGCATCGCGTCCAGTCCAACCCACCATTCTCAACCTAACCAAAATGAAATTGTCATTCCTTAACTCCATCGCAGCCCTTGTCACCGCGCTTCCGCTCACCGTTATCGCTGGCCCCACGGCCACCCAGGGCGTGCTTCTCATGGGCTTCCGCAGCACCGATGCCGGCCAGGCCGGCAACGGCACCTACGTGGTCGTCAACATCGGCCAGGCAGCGGGCTACCGCGACGGATCCGCGGCCGCCATCACCAATCTCAATTCTCAGTTAGAAGAGACCTTCGGTGCCGGCTGGTCCAGCCGCACCGACATCCAGTGGGGTGTCGGCGGATGTCCGGGCATCAGTGCCGCCTTCAACGGAGATGCGGCCAACACGCTCTATCTGTCCCGCGGCGAGGCCACCCCCGGCGTTCCCGCCGATGCCCCGCTGCCGACCATCAACACCCGCAACGGGCGCGCCACCATCGCCAGCAACCTCAACGACGCCTTGGGCCTGGCCACTCCAGGCGCGGGTTTCGACGACGCGGCGGTCAGTTCCTACAACCCGCTGATCGGCATCGAAACCGACTCCCTGTTCAACAACTGGCGCACCTATCTCGCTCCCGGCGGAACCCCGGGCCACGCCGGATCCACCGGCACGCTCGATTTCGCCTGGGACATCGCCGGCATTGAAACCACTCCGCTCAAGACGCTCAGCCTCTATCGGTTCGGCGGCGCCACCAGCGGATCGGTCACCGCAACCTATCTCGGCTACTTCAAAATCGAATCCACCGGCAACGTCTCGTTCAACACCGCCGCCGCGCCGGTCAGTTATGCGTCATGGGCAAGCAGCAACGCCGGCGGCCAGGACGCCAATTTGGATTTTGATGGCGACGGTATCCCCAACGGCGTGGAGTGGTTCATGGGCACCAACGGCAATGCTTTCAGCGCCAATCCGCAGATCACAGGCGGCACCATCACCTGGCCCCGCGCCTCCGGCAACGCGGCCGCCACCTCGGTTAAGGTCCAGACGTCAACCAATCTGGTTGACTGGACCGACGCGCTGAGCGGCCTTGAGACCGCCAGCGGTCCGGTCACCTACACGCTGCCCACCGGATTGCCGAAAATCTTTGTCCGCCTTTGTGTCACGCCTTGAGCACTCGGGGATATGTTAGGTAATGGCACTGTGGCGGAATTGTCACCCAAGAGGCTTTGCGCATGGATCGGAAGATTGACATAACTCGTTGCGCGGCGCGGAGACAATATAACTCCTGCCAAACTAACAAACACATGAAAACATATCAAACAACACAACTCGCAGTCGTGATCGCGTGTCTGGCTGGTGTCGTTCCGGCAGGAGCCGCGACGGTTGCCGCGGGAGACCTGATTCTGGGCGTTCGTGCGGAAGGCGGAACCGGCGCGGGATTCACCTACGTGGTGAGTCTCGGCCAGGCGGCGCAATATGCGGGGCTGTCCACACCGATCACCATTGGCGACACCGGTTCCACCATCTATCGTGGCAACCTCGGCCAGGACCTCACCGATATCTATGGCGCCGGTTGGTCCACGCGGACCGACCTGCAATGGGGCATCGCCGGGGGCACCGCGGGCAATAACATGTTCGCGTCCGAGGCGCAGTCCAACACGGTCACCATTCCGCCGCCCTGGCAGATCAATACCCAGGCCGGACGCAACCTCGCTTACTCCGACATTCAAAACATTGTCGGCATCAACATCGTCGGCGGCTTGGATGACGCTCCCGCCACGGGCAACAGCCCTTTTGCGGCCAAGGAAACGACAAGCTATCAAAACAACTGGCGTGGCTACATGGCACCCGGCGGAACTCCCGGCGAGGCCGGTAGCACCGGGACGGTCGACCTCTATTCGTTCGCCAATCCCGGCATCGAAGGCACCACCTCCCGGACGCTGGCCGTGTTCAACATCACGGGGAGTACCGCCAGTACTTATCTTGGCAGCTTCTCGCTGGGCTCCGACGGAGTCATCACGGTCATTCCCGAACCCAGTGCCGCGCTGCTGGCGGCGGCTTCCGTGCTGCCGCTGTTTCTCCGTCGTCGCAGAACCGCCTGAACCCGATGCTCCTAGTGATCTTAACTAACAAACAACCACTCCACCACCAACCACATCCATGAAACTGAAAAACACAATTGTCGTCGCAGGCCTCGTCTGCTCCACCTTGTCGAGTGCCTATGCCACTGGCAGCAACGTATACATCACCGGCTCGACTGCCTTCCGCGGGGCGCTGATGGCCTACCTGCGCGGCAAGCTCACCAACACCCGTGCGGTGTTTGACAAGTCGGTCGACACGGCCAACCTCGCCAATAGCGTGGATGGCTCGTCATTCATCGTCATGTCGGGCAACTTCAATGGTGCCAGCACCACCACCACCTTCTTCTTTGCCTTCACCGGATCGGTTGCCGGGGTGCGCGACGTGTCGGGCCCGGTCAACCAATTCTTCCCGGTCAAGCCGGCGGATTTCGACACCAATCCGGCATATCTGCTAGGCACGGCCGCGCCGTATGGTGGGGTCAAGGGCACCACCAAGGATTCGGTCGGCAATCTTACCTCGGCCTCGACGAGCAACACACCCGACTTCGGATTCACCGATGTATTCCAAGCGTCGACGGTCTACACCGGCACGGTGACCGATACCAAGGTGGCGGTACTGCCGTTTGTGTGGATCACGGCTCCCGGCGGCGCGGCGGCTGGGATTACCAACATGACTCCGCAGATCGCCCAGTCGCTGTTCAAGACCGGGACGCTCCAGCTGGCCATGTTCACCGGCAGTGCGGGTGATGCGGCCACCACGGTATATGCGATTGGCCGCACGGACGATTCCGGCACCCGCGTGACCGCGATGGCCGAGACCGGCGTCGGTGTTTCCGCCGGTCTCCAACAGTTTCAGCCAGTGGGCAACCCGATCACGTCTTACACCCCCCTGGGTAACGGCGGCTATGTCTCGGGCGGCGATCTATCCACCGCGATGAAGTCCGCCACCACCGCCGCCAACGGCTTGGCAGTGGCCTATGTGAGTGTCGGCGATGGCGAGTCCACCACCGGTGCGACGACCCTCAGCCACTACGGGGTGGCCTATAGCACGACGCTGTCCGGCACGACGGCGGCGGCTGCGGATGCGCTGGACGTGCCGCTGGTGACCCACGGCAAGTACACCTTCTGGTGCTACGAGCATCTGCTTGACCGCGGCGACACCGCGGGTGATGCCACCACAGTTCTCGCGAACCTGAAGGCGAATCTGGCGGGTTCGTTCACCTCGAGCCGCAAGACCATCAAGCTCACCGACATGCAGTGCGAGCGCACCACTGACGGCGATATCGTCAACCACTATTGATCCAACCGGTTTTTGCATCATGGTGCGGCATCCGGGAGTTGTCTCGGGTGCCGCTTTTTTCCACCCACCACTCAGGAGCTTGCCATGGGCCTGTCCCCGCTCAGCTTGAAATTGCTTGCGACGCTACCGGTGGCGCTTGCCGTTGCTTGGGTGGTTCTCGATGGACCTGCGCCAGATCCGCAACCCGTGGCCCGGCACGCGGCCGGCGCGCGTCGCGATAGACCGGCCCGGCCCGGCCGGGAGGCCGCTGCGGATGGGTTGGCTGGGCTGCCGGGTCAGGCTGGCAGGCCATTGGCACAGGCACCCCCGCAGGCTCCCGCCGCAACTGCCGCTTGGACCGCCCGCGGTGACGTGCCGGGTGAATCGGCAAACGCGCGGCAGCAGAGTGGCATCGTCGGGCAGGCCAAAGCGGATGTTAGGGAAGCGCGCCTGCCATTGTTTTATATGCTTGATGATGAGAAAATCGTCGCCGCCATTCCCGTTCTGACGCTCGACGGGTTGCAGGTGCTGCGGCAGAAATTTGAGGAAGAGGCCGGCGTGGGAACCCTGCCGGTGGACGACCCCGCCTATGCACAACGTTGGCAGCAAGCCGAGCTGACCTTGGAACAGCGGATGCGTCTCTGGTATGGCTGGTCAGCTTGGGGCGCTTTCCAACATCAGGCCGCGATCGAAAGCGCCAGGAACAATCAGGTGGCAGCGCAGTGATGCATGGGTGCTTGACTTCCGGGCCTGGCGACGGCGGCGAATGTGAAGAATTCGCCACAATGAAATTCTTGGGGGTGCCGGCGAAATTGCCAAACTGCCCCGCAGCGTATGAAAGCCATCTCCCTATCGAAGCGAGGCATCGATCTCGCCACCAAACGCAACCCAGTTGACCCGGGCGAGGAAAGGCCTCCTGATCGGGAGCTGCGCCGCCTGCGCGGTCTGAGCGCCGACGTGGGCGCCGCGTGCAGCGCCTGGTTGACGAAGCGGGGAATCAAGACCCGCTCGTGGGGGGAATTCAACCTGCGCAGGTCCAAGGCTAACAAAGTTAGATTTGAATTCCCGCCGGACGCCGACTCATGATGGTGAAAAGATAAGTGGAAACGGTGGTCGTGCCGCTTCTGCATAATCCGTGTAACCTGTGGTTGCCATCTTGCTATCTGGGCTGATAGAGCGTGAGGACGCTTGCAGCGACGATGAGAGAGAAAAGCGCAGCGGGGCGCGCGCCGTCAAACCGGTCCCGGTCACCTCAATCGCCCAGGCAGGTTCCCACGCGGCGGGCACATTCCACCCACGCATGGTCAGGTGGAATGACCTTGAGATTGCCGGCCACCTCGGGAATCGGCACCGCCACCGCCACCCCACCCTGATCGGCCACCATGACCCCGAAGCATTCGGCTTCTATCAACTCGACACACTTGGTGCCGAGGCGGGTGGCTAACAAGCGGTCCATGGCCGAAGGCGTCCCGCCCCGTTGCAGATAGCCCAGGATGGTCACCCGGGCTTCCAACTTGGTGAGTTCCTCCAATTGCTTGGCGAGGCGCAGGGTGTGGCCGCCATGGCGCTCGTTGAAGGCCGCCAGCTCGCGCTTGGCCTGGCTGCGCTCGGGGGTGCCCTTGGTGGCTTTCTTGCGCTGTTGGGCCGCCGCATACACGGCCGCATCGGCGACGCACATGGCCCCCTCGGCCACTGCCACGATGCTGAAATTCGTGCCGTGATCGCGCCGCCGGCAGATCGCCGCGGCGACCGTCTCGACCTGATAGGGAAGTTCGGGAATCAGGATCACATCCGCGCCACCGGCAATGCCCGCTCCCAACGCCAGCCAGCCAGCCCGGTTGCCCATGATCTCGGCGACGATGATGCGATGGTGGCTGTGCGCCGTGCTGTGCAGGCGGTCCACCACTTCCGTCACAATTCCCAATGCGGTGTCAAAGCCGATCGAGGCCTCGGTGAGGGCCAGGTCGTTGTCGATGGTCTTGGGTAGGGTGATCACGTTGAGACCCTTGTCGATGAGGCGCAGGACATTCTTGTGGGTGCCGCCTCCGCCCAGGCACACCAGGGCATCGAGCTGGTTGGCATGGTAATTCGACGCAATCACATCGGTCATATCGCGGATCTCGCCGTCAACGTCCATGCGATGCGGCTTGTCGCGGCCGGTGCCCAGGATGGTGCCGCCGACGGTGAGGATGCCGGCCAGGGAGAGCTTGTCGAGCGGGCAACACAAGTTTTCGGCGAGCCCGCGAAACCCGTCCTTGAAGCCGGTGACCTGCATGCCACAGCTCAGCGCCGCTTTGCCCACGCTGCGGATCGCGGCATTGAGTCCCGGGCTGTCGCCCCCGGCGGTGAGGATTCCAATATGTTTGGGTCGAGCCATAATCTTCAGCGAAGTAGATAGCCGCCGCTGGCACGGTGTCAAGGAATTTGCCCGGGCAAAGGCCGCAACCCCGCAATTTCCCCGCCTCATCTAACTCATCTGGTTTGCGGGACCTCAGCGTCCGCGGACGAACATCTGATAGAGCGTGAGGACGATTTCAAAGACGATGAGAATCACGATGTACCATTCGACCCGCAACGAGCGGCGGGATTGGACAAGGTTGACGGCGGTTTGGATGGTGCGGCCGATCAAATCGAGTTTGGACTCGACGGCCTCGAAGCGGTCGGGGATTTCAAATTCGTCGGTGAGCCGCGCATAGAGGCGCTCGAGTTCGGGGCGGTCCCACAGCACGTCGGGCTTATCTGAGACGGCGACGCGGCCCACCATTTCCTGCTGGTCCAACAAAACGTCGCCGAGGCGTTTGAGCAGGTTGCGGTGGTGGGCGCGGTTGAGGCGGCCGAGGCCGAAGCTCGCGGCCATCGGCTGGAGCGACTCGAAGGTGGCGCCGACACGCCCTTCGAAGCGTTCGAGCACGACGCTGCGGGCGAGCACCTCGGCGACGACCTGGAGCACGGGCAGCGCGAAATCCGGCACGAAGATGGTGTTGCCCTCGACGCCCTCGCGGCCGTCGGTGGAGATGGCGAGTTCCATTTCCTCGATCATCAGGTCGGAGGCGGGGCGCTGGATGAGGGGACGCAGGCCATCCAGGAAAGAGGATTCCTCCAGCGGTTCGACGTGGAAGAAGACCACTGCGGCATAGCGGAACACGATGGCGAAACCGCAGCGCCCGGCTTCGAGCGTGAGCGGGGTGGCGGACAGGCTGCGGGCCTTGCGCAGCGAGCGGGTATCAATGTCCCCGCCGACGCAGATTGAGCGCACCCGGATCTTGCGGCGACCATCGAAGACTTCAGGTGATGGATCGAGCGTCTTGATGATCGGAAAGTAGCGCAGCAGGGCGGGCGCTGTCAAACCTCAGACATCTTGAGGCGTGCCGCGAAATGGCTGATTCTTGGACAAAAGAATTGATCCCATGAGGATCCCAGGATCCCCGGTCCACGGTGGAGCGGGCAGCCTGCCAGGGCGGAAGCCCAGCCTATCATAATCCATTCAAAATCAATCTTTGGCATTTCCCCCTAAACAAACCCCTCGAAAAAGTCAGGTTAGCCGCGACATGAACGCCCGATACCAAACCGACTGGGTGGCCGCGGCCTGCGGTCCACTGTCCGTGCGCATGGCCCAAGAAGCCTGCGGAAGTCCAACTCCTGCGCGACGCACTCAACTGCGGTCACTCACTCAAGGCCGGTCGGCCCGCAGGTCACGTCCTCTGGCAGGGCGTTTACGAACGCGACCCGGAGTGCGGTCTTGAGCAGCTTGTCGCGGTGCTCTGCTGGGGCGGG